>Ga0228535_1000201_pt1 | contig 194795 bp, 145 predicted proteins | sample SJ1metagenome_FD_168457 | JGI IMG/M metagenome (GOLD analysis project Ga0228535, IMG submission 168457) | Enriched culture of PCE-dechlorinating microbial communities from Ithaca, New York, USA - SJ1 | ecosystem: Engineered > Modeled > Simulated communities (microbial... > Unclassified... | reverse complement strand
CAACTACCTCGGTCAGGTTGTTTACGAAAACAATGTAAACGGCGCTCAGACGCTTACGCTGAACGTACGCAACTACGAAGCCGGCGCTTATCTGGTTAAATTTGTAACCAGGGAAGGCGAAAGCATCGCTAAGAAAGTTGTGGTTACCAAATAATCGTTAAATCGATCTGAAGCACACTTTAATGTGCTGCTGAAAAGGGGGCCGGCCGGCCCCCTTTTCTTTTAATGATGTCAAATATTTCTTCCCGATTTGTTCCTGACTACCGTTCATAAATGCCGGGCATTATAAACGCCTATGTGGTGCCAAACTCTTATTAGGTCACGTTGGCATATTTAGGTAAATTTGCACACCATTAATTTCACCGGAATGCTATCAGTTTATAACTTATCGGTTTATTTTACAGGTCGTTATCTATTTGATAGTGTTTCATTTCTGATTAGCGAGAGGGATCGGGTCGGACTGGTAGGTAAAAACGGAGCCGGAAAAACTACGCTGCTCAGGATCATTACCGGGGAGCAGGAGCCCGAAGGGGGGAGCATTTCAAAACCAAACGGACTTGAGATTGGTTACCTTCCGCAGGAGATTGTGACCACGGGTCCCGGAACTGTTTTTGAGGAGGCGATAAGAGCTTTTACCCCTGTACTGGCGCTAAAAGCCGAAGCCGACAAGCTTAGTCTGGAGATATCCGAACGTACCGACTTTCATTCCGAAGCTTACCTTCAGCTTATAAATCGCCACCACGAAATAGAAGAGCGATACCGGATGCTTGGTGGTAATGAGATGGAAGGCGAAACGGAAAAAATCCTTCTGGGTCTCGGATTCCGGACAACCGACTTCGCCCGTCTGTTGTCGGAATTCAGCGGAGGGTGGCGTATGCGCGTTGAACTCGCAAAACTGCTGTTGCGCAAGCCGGGGCTACTATTACTTGATGAGCCGACCAATCACCTTGATATAGAGTCGATACAATGGCTCGAAGAATATTTAAAATCATTCCCGGGTGCCGTAATGGTTGTATCGCACGACCGGGCCTTCCTTGATAATGTAACCAACCGTACCATCGAAATTTCAAACGGTCGTATTTACGACTTCCGTACCTCGTATACCGGATATGTGGAGCAGCGCGAAAGTCTGCACGAGCAACAGATGGCTGCATTTACCAATCAGCAGCGACAGCTGGCCGACATTGAACGTTTTATTGAACGGTTCAGATATAAATCTACCAAAGCCAGACAGGTACAGTCGAAAATGAAAATGCTGGAGAAAATAGATCGGGTAGAAATTGATGAAATCGATAAGAGTACCATTCACTTCCGCTTTCCGCCGGCTCCGCCGTCGGGTAAAATAGTTGTTGAAGCTGAAAACCTTGCTAAATTTTACGGAGATTACCGGGTATTCAGCAATGTGAATTTTGCAATAGAGCGCAACGATTTTGTTGCTCTTGTAGGCCGGAACGGTGAAGGAAAGACAACTTTGGCAAAAATTCTTGCCGAGAATCTTAGTCACGATGGTGTGTGCAGGCTCGGACACAACGTTCGGCTTGGGTATTATGCACAGAATCAGGCTGATCTGCTCGATCCCGAAAGGACAGTTTTTGAAACCATCGATGAGGTTGCCGTGGGTGAAATCCGAACAAAAGTCAGAAATATCCTCGGCAGCTTTCTGTTTTCGGGTGAAGATACAGAGAAAAAGGTGAAAGTGCTTTCAGGAGGTGAGAAGTCAAGACTAGCCCTCGCACGTTTGCTACTTTCGCCGGTAAATCTTTTGATTCTTGATGAGCCGACCAACCATTTGGATATGACTTCAAAGGATATACTGAAAAATGCTCTGCTTATGTTTGACGGTACCCTGGTGGTAGTATCCCACGATCGTGATTTTCTGCAGGGACTAACGAGTAAGATCTTTGAATTTCGCGAGGGAATGGTAAAACAGCACATAGGCGACATCTATGATTTTCTTGATAAGCGACGGATAGCCACCCTTGACGAACTGAGCGGCGCAGGCAGAAGTGCCATGCAGGATGGCGTATCGCAGACGGTTTCGGCTAACAAAGCTTCGTATGAGAAAAAGCGGATGCTCGAAAAGGAGATTCGCAAGCTTAGTTCAAAGATTGAAAAAGTTGAAGAGAACATCAATCGCCTGGAAGCTCAAATTGCCGAAATTGACGGGATGCTTTCAAATCCGGGGTTACACACCGATTCTCTTTCCGATGGCTCCGTATTTAAAAAATATGAATTGCTGCGCAGCGAACTAACCTCAGAAATGGATAGCTGGGAAAAACTTCATTTCGAACTCGAAGAAATTAAGGGACAGGACAGCTGATATCTCAGAATTTGCGGTCAAGCATTCCGGAAATAAGCTTCATCAGCGGTTCCAGCGCTTCCGGTTTAAGTCTGATCTTTTTCAGACTTTCCATGCCCTTATTGTAATAGGAGGCAATTATGTCCCTTGTACTTTCCTGAACTCCGTTCCGAACGAAAATATCAAGTACTCTGCCAACTTTTTCTGCGGGATCGCTAATACTGCCCGAGTAGATTGCCTGAAGTTCGTGCTTGTCGGCTTCCGATGCATTTTGAAGTGCTTTCAGGTATAAATAGGTTTTTTTGTTTACCACGATATCGCCACCGGTTTTCTTACCAAAGGTGCGTTCATCGCCGAAAGCATCCAGGTAATCATCCTGAAGCTGGAATGCTATACCAATATTTTCGCCGAATGCGTAAATGTGCCCGGCTTCTTCAGTGGAAGCACCGCCGATAATTGCCCCTATTTTCAGACTTGCTGCAAGCAGTACTGCAGTTTTCAGACGAATCATCGTTATATACTCCTCAAGACTGACGGATTCAGTAGTTTCGAAGTCGATGTCGTATTGTTGTCCTTCGCATACTTCAATGGCAGTACGTGTGAAAACATCCATGAGTCCCGGAAGCAGTTCGGGATCTGAGGCCGAAAGCTGTCCGTATGCTATGGCAAACATAGTGTCTCCGGAGAGGATAGCCGTGTTGATGTTCCATTTTTTGTAAACTGTTTCAGCACCTCTACGCAGGGGTGCCTGATCGATGATATCGTCGTGCAGCAGTGTAAAGTTGTGAAAGATCTCTATAGCCGTTGCAGCCGGCAGAGCACGTTCCGGATTGCCTCCGAACATCTGCGCGGCAACAAGCGTCAGCAGGGGTCTTAAACGCTTGCCTCCCTGATTCATGGTGTAGCTTATCGGTTCATACAAACCGGAGGGTTCTTTGTAAACCGGAAGTAAAGCAATGGCATTGGAGACCATTTGCTGCAGATGCTCTACTGAATAACTTTGCATGGCTGTGTTTATAATGTTCAGGGTATATGCATCAGGTAGTCGCCGTAGCCACTCTTCCGCAGGGGCTGAGCAAGGGTATGCAGCTGTTCCCGGTTGATAAAGCCCATTCGATAGGCAATCTCTTCAATGCAACCGATTTTCAGACCCTGACGGTTTTCAATTACTTCAACAAATTGCGAAGCCTGGAGCAGCGAGCTGAACGTTCCGGTATCAAGCCAGGCAGTACCGCGGCTCATGGTTTTCACCTTTAATTTTCCTCTTTCAAGGTACCAGCGGTTTACATCTGTAATTTCATACTCACCCCGGACACTCGGCTGGATGTCCCGTGCAACTTCCACCACGCTGTTATCGTAAAAATAGAGGCCGGGAACGGCATAATTGCTTTTGGGTTGTTTTGGCTTTTCTTCTATCGAGATGGCCTTGCCGGCAGTATCAAATTCTACAACACCATACCGCTCAGGATCGGCAACATGATAGGCGAAAACAATGCCTCCATCGGGCTTTCTGCATTCGCCAAGCAAAGTTTGAAGGCCCGAACTGTAAAAGATATTGTCGCCCAGGATTAACGCAGCATCGTCCTTGCCGATAAAAGGAGCACCTATAACGAATGCCTGTGCCAGTCCGTTGGGTACATGCTGCACTGCATAGCTGAAACGGCATCCAAGCGATTTACCGTCGCCGAGAAGCTTCTCAAAATTTGGCAGATCGTACGGAGTGGAAATAATGAGAATTTCATTAATGCCGGCCATCATCAGTACCGACAGAGGGTAGTATATCATCGGTTTATCGTAAACCGGCATAAGCTGCTTGCTTACAGCCAGTGTAAGAGGGTGCAAACGGGTGCCGGATCCGCCGGCAAGTATGATTCCTTTCATCCGGTTTTATACTTTATATCTATGTGTTAATGTAATGCTGTTGTCTTTCAAAATCCTTGAATTGACGGGCTGCTTTATTAACAGATTTCCGTCCTATATTTTCAGTTCCGGTCTTTCAACCTCATCGCTTTCAGACTGTTCATCTCCATTAAACTCACTTTCCTCATTCTCCTCAAATATCTCGATCAGTGGCTCTTCAAATTTTGGTGTGGTTATCCATTTATCGAGCGAAAGCAGAAGCGAGGGAAGTAACATCAGATTTGAAAAAAGGGCAACGATCAGGGTAAACGAAATCAGGAACCCAACCGATTGGGTGCCGCCAAACGATGAGAGTGTAAATATTCCAAACCCAAGAAACAGCACTATGGATGAATAGATCATGCTGAAACCGGTTTCCCTGAGAGCGGAAAAGACGGAAATGCGGATATCCCAGTTGTTATGCTTCAGCGCCAGGCGGTATCTCGATAGAAAATGTATGGCATTATCGACCGATATTCCCAGGGCAATGCTGAAAATCAGGATGGTGGATGGTTTTATAGGTATGTTGAAGTAACCCATCAGCGCAGCTGTCATTATCTGGGGAAGCAAATTCGGCACCATGGAAACAGCTACCATCTTAAACGATGAGAACATAAGGCCCATTAGAATACTGATAAGTATGACCGCCATGATAAGGCTGGTCATCAGGTTATTGACAAGGTATGTTGTCCCTTTTAAAAATACCAGGCTTGTACCTGTAAGTTCAACCGAATACTTACCGGGATCGAAAATGGAATCTATATCTGGTTTCAGCTCATCCTTAATCCGCTGAATGTCGTGGGTTCCAATATTCGCCATCTGCACGCTGATGCGTGTTCGGCTCAGAGTGGTATCCACAAAGGAATTGAGAATAGTGCGCTTACCGGACTGCATTGAAGGCAGATACTGCATGATAAAATTCCGCTCCTGGCTGTTGGGGATTCCGTACATTTCAGGATTCCCGTTGTAGAATGCCTGTTTAGAATACTTTACCAGCTCAGCCACCGAGAGCGGTTTCGAGAACTCGGGATACCGGGCAAGAGTGTCCTGCAACTCACTTATCTTCTGAATCGTCGACATCTGCATAACGCCTCTCGGCTTGCGCGTATCGATGGTGATCTCAAACGGCAGGATTCCTTTAAATTCTTTTTCAAAAAACAGAAGATCCTGATACATCGGGTGACGATGCGGTACATCGTCCACAACATTGCCGGTGGTCTTCAGCAAATTGATGCCGACAAGCCCGAAACCAAGTATAACGATAGCTGAAATATAAATGGTCTTGCGGTGATTTTCAACAAGCCCGGCTACTTTGTCGATCAGGCCGGTGGTGAACTTGTTGTCGAGATGTTTTATATGCCTTAACTGCGGAGGATCGAGGTAACTGTAGAGAATGGGAATCAGGAAAATTGACAGCACGAACACAACCATGATGTTTATGGCTGCAACAATCCCAAATTCGACCAGCAGGCTGTTGCCGGTGATGATGAAAGAGGCAAAACCGGTTGCAGTGGTAAGATTGGTGAGAAACGTCGCGTTACCGGTACGCACTACCACTCTTGAAAGAGCTTTAACCTTATTGCCGTGCTCCCTGAATTCGTGATGGTACTTGTTGAGAAGAAAAATGCAGTTTTCAACGCCTATGATAATAAGCAGGGGAGGAATGATGCCCGTAAGGATGGTAATTTCATATCCGAGCAGTCCTATGATTCCCATTGCCCAGATTACGCTTATGGTAACTATCATCAACGGAAATAAAACTGCCTTGAACGACCGGAAAAAGATAAACAGTACGATGGATGCAATCAGCAGTGACAGCAGGGTAAACATCAGCAATTCCTGCTGTACCATTTTCATGGTTTTGGTGCGGATGTATGGCATCCCTGAAAAGTGAACCTCCACATCGTGCTTTCCGCTGAATTTCTCAACTTCAATTTCAATATCCCTTACAAGGCTGATCCGGCTTTTATTATTTACCTTCTCTTTGTCAAGGGTGAGCATCATAAGGGTGGCGTTGCTCTCTTTATTCAGAACAAGTCCATCGTAGAAGGGGAGATCGAAAATTATTTTTTTTATGCTATCCAGCTCTGCCTGGGTTTGCGGCTTTCGGCCGATGACCGGTTTAAAGTCGAATTTCCGGGAACTTTCGTTTTTTTCGAGCGTATAAAGTTTGGCAATCGAAAGCACTTCCTCCACACCGTCGACTTCCCTCAGGTTATCGGTAAGGTCGTACCAGTCGTTGAACTCATCAAGATTGAATAACGATTCGTCTTTCACTCCGATAAAAAGCACAGACCCGTCCTGACCAAACGTCTCCCGGAAATCGCTGTAAACAATCATGGCTGTATCGGTAGAAGGCAGCATTTGCGCCATTTCGTAAGAAAGGTGCACGTCAAGAGCTTTATATCCCATAAAGGCAGTGATCAGTATTATGGCGATCAGGTTGCCAAGACGGTTACGCAGAATGAATCGGACAAGGTATTTCCACATGCGGTATTAATTCAACGGTGGCTTCGTTACTTTTCAATCATCGCAACTGCGGCGGATGATGGATTATTTGCGGCCAAAAGTACGATATTCCCCGGATTCTTTATTGATTATCGGTAAAAATCGAACGGTTAATTTGATGAGCATGTGCTGTATATTACTTGAAGTTCAGTGAATTGCTTTCCTGCTGATGTTTTATCCCGGTGCACGGAACAAATAATTGTCCGTCAACCCGATCTTTTTTTTCAGCTGCATTTTGCCGGTTCAATTCAGACTGTACCTTTGCAACCAAGGAGTTTTCTTATGGAAAAGCGTGTTTTATTTTTGGATACGGCTCACCCTTCACTTGCGGAAGAGCTTGAAAAAATGGGATTTGAATGTACGCATTACCACGGTAACGACCGGCAGGCCATTCTTTCGGTAATTGGTGATTTCGACGGAATCGTCATCCGGAGCAAAATTAAACTCGATCGCCGGGTTCTGGAGAAAGCTCACAGGCTGAAGTTTATAGGCAGGGTAGGAGCCGGAATGGAAAATATCGATGTTCCCTATGCCGAATCCAGGGGGATACGATGCCTGAATGCCCCGGAAGGCAACCGGGATGCCGTTGGCGAACATGCCATTGGTATGTTGCTGGCACTCAATAACCACCTATGCAGGGTCAACCGCCAGGTCCGTAACGGCATATGGATACGCGAAGCAAACAGAGGTACCGAAATACAGGGCAAGACCATCGGAATTATCGGCTACGGAAATATGGGCAGCGCGTTTGCCGAAAAGCTCATCGGATTCGGAGTACGGATAATAGCTTACGATAAATACCTTTCGGGATTTGGAAATCAATTTGTACACGAAGTGCAAATGGATGCCATCTTCCGGGAAACCGATGTCCTCAGCCTTCATGTGCCTCTGACTGCAGAAACGCATCACCTGGTTGACAAAACCTACCTGCAGTCGTTTGAAAAACCGATCATCTTAGTCAACACAGCCAGGGGACAATGCGTGAAGACTGCCGATCTGCTGGATGCCATAGATACCGGATCCGTGGCCGGAGCTGCCCTTGATGTGCTTGAATACGAGAGCTTGTCCTTCGAGAACCTGAATGCGGAAGATCTGCCTCCCGGTTTCAAACGGCTTATTGAATGCGAAAAGGTCCTGTTGTCGCCACATATCGCCGGGTGGACCCACGAGTCGAACCGCAAACTGGCCATCGCCCTTGTTCAAAAAATTGCTGCTCTTTACGGGATGCAGTTCCAATAAGATAATCCTGCCCGACAGAAATGCAATTATTTTCTTGTTTCCCGGATGGGTGCTTCAGAATTCCATCCCGGCAAGGCGATAATCCTAAACTCCACAACAGAAGCTGATGATGGTCAGATAATTACATCAAGCAGTTGGTAACAGGTCCAAAACAATTCCTTTATAATCCGGAAATTCAGCGGGATTTTGAGACTTTAAAAAGTGCTATCTTTGCAAAAAATTTTTGTATGTATCAGGATCTCAGCGAACAGGAAGCAATACGAAGAGAATCACTTAAGGAACTCCAGAATCTTGGAATCAATCCATACCCCGCCGAAGCCTTTGATGTAACGATTTCTACTGCCGAAATTCACCAAAATTTTCCTGACAATCATTCATTGTATCGGGAAATCAGCATTGCTGGCCGGATTATGACCCGCAGAATAATGGGTGCGGCGTCTTTTGTCGACCTGCAGGACGCTTCCGGCAGGATACAGTTATACATAAAACGCGATGAAATTTGTCCGGGAGAGGATAAAACGTTGTACAACACTGTGTTTAAACGCCTGCTCGACATAGGCGATATCATTGGTGTTACCGGTTTTGTGTTTATAACGCAGATGGGAGAAATATCCATTCATGTTAAATCACTCAAACTTCTGAGTAAATCGCTGCGGGTCTTACCCGTTGTCAAGGAAAAGGATGATCAGGTTTTTGATGCGTTCAGCGATCCGGAAGCCCGTTATCGTCAGCGCTACGTCGATTTGATCGTAAATCCTGAGGTGCGCGATATTTTTGTCAAGCGCAGCCAGATTATAAATACCATGCGGTCGTTCTTCAACCAGCGCGGTTATCTGGAAGTGGAAACGCCCATACTTCAGCCCATCCCCGGAGGAGCGGCAGCACGTCCGTTTATCACCCACCACAACGCACTCGATATGCCTCTTTATCTGCGTATAGCAAATGAGCTTTACCTCAAAAAGCTCATTGTCGGGGGATTCGACGGCGTATATGAATTTGCAAAAGACTTCCGTAACGAAGGTATGGATCGCACCCATAACCCGGAGTTTACCGTTCTGGAAATTTACGTTGCATACAAGGATTACCTCTGGATGATGGATTTCACCGAGGAAATGCTGGTTAACGTTGCTCAGGCTCTGCACAGTAAATCCGAAGTTGAACTCGGCGACCGTATCATCAACTTTGGCCGTCCTTTCAGGCGACTGACCATGACGGATGCCATAAAGGAATACGCCGGCATTGATATTTCAGGAAAGACGGAGGACGAACTGAGGGCTGTATGCAGGGACTTAGGCATTGAAACCACCGGAGCCATGGGCAAAGGCAAGCTTATCGATGCGATTTTCGGAGAGAAGTGCGAGGAGCATCTGATTCAGCCAACGTTTATTATGGACTATCCCATCGAAATGTCGCCCCTTTGCAAGCGCCACCGCAGCAACCCCGAGCTTACCGAACGCTTTGAGTTGTTTGTGAACGGCAAGGAGCTTTGCAATGCTTATTCCGAGCTTAACGACCCCATCGACCAGCTGGGCCGTTTTCAGGATCAGCTCCGGCTTTCGCAGAAAGGCGACGACGAAGCTATGTTTATCGATATGGACTTTGTACGTGCACTCGAATACGGAATGCCTACCTGCTCTGGAATGGGAATCGGTATCGACAGGCTGACTATGTTTCTCACCAACCAGCCTTCCATTCAGGATGTTCTTTTCTTCCCACAGATGCGACCCGAAAAGCCTGCCGTACCTGCCGGCGATTCCGATCAGACCTTTATGGATGCAGGGGTTCCCGAAGAATGGGTTCCGGTTCTTCGCAAATACGGGTTTAAAACCCTTGCAGGCCTCAGGGAGGCAAATCCAAACAAACTGCTGAACGATCTGGGCGGGCTGCGAAAGAAAATGAAGCTTGAAATACCTGCCCTTAAACTTGAAGAAATCAAGGCCTGGATGGGTTAATAGCTTGATAATACAGCACTGTTTACACATGCAATATCTGGATCTAAAGAAAATACTGCAATGAATGCACTTGAGCAATTAAAGCAATTTACACGTGTTGTTGCCGACACAGGCGATTTTGAATCGATCGAAGCTTACCGCCCCGTTGACGCAACCACCAATCCGTCCCTGATTTATGCTTCAGCCAAAGAAGAGAAATACCGCCATCTTGCGGCAAAGGCAGCTAAAGAGGCCAGAGCGCTGAGTTCAGATCCCACGGAGCGTATGTCGCTTTGTCTCGACCGGGTTGCGGTAAACTTTGGACTTGAAATCCTGAAAATTGTCCCCGGAAGGGTAAGTACCGAAGTTGATGCCCGACTTTCGTTTGATGTGGCAGGTACCATCGCCAAAGCCCGTACGCTTATTCGCCTTTACGAAGCTGCAGGAATCGGCAGGGAACGAATCCTTATTAAAGTGGCTGCTACATGGGAAGGAATACGTGCTGCTGAAGTACTCGAAAAGGAAGGCATTCATTGCAATCTTACATTGCTGTTTTCTGAAATACAGGCCATTGCCTGCGCTGAAGCCGGTGTTACGCTGATTTCACCGTTTGTTGGACGTATTCTTGACTGGTACAAAAAGGAAAAGAATTTCAATTCGTCCGTGCCGGCTGAAGATCCCGGAGTGGTTTCCGTAACCGGGATTTTCAACTACTACAAGAAATTCGGGTACACTACCGAGGTTATGGGCGCGAGCTTCAGAAATAAAGATGAGATTATTGCCCTTGCGGGATGTGATCTCCTTACGGTTGCCCCATCGCTGCTGAAAGAACTGGAGTTGTCGGATGAAACGGTTGTTCGTATGCTTGATCCGGAAAGGGCTGCAGACATGGATACGATTAAAATTCATGCAGATGAAGCTTCTTTCCGCTGGCTGATGAATGAAGATGCCATGGCAACCGATAAACTGGCCGATGGTATCCGGCGATTTACTGCTGACCTTCTGAAATTGGAGGACTTCCTGAAAACCACATTTTCGTTATAAATAAATGCAGATCCGCAACAAGCGGATTTCTTGAGCTGTAGCCGGGTTAGCCACTAATTATCTGAACATTACACTTTATAAATTCTAACCATGAGTCTTGTTGTTGTTGGCACAGTTGCCTTTGATTCCATTGAAACCCCTTTCGGGAAAGCCGATAAAATTTTGGGAGGGGCAGCAACCTATATTGGTCTTGCTGCCGGAAAGCTTAATGTAGATGCAAAAATCGTTTCTGTTATTGGCGGAGATTTTCCTGCGGCATATCTGAGTCTGTTGAATAAGAATGGAGTTGACACTTCCGGAATAAAAGTAGTTAACAATGGAAAGACTTTTTTCTGGTCGGGGCGTTACCACAACGACATGAATACACGCGACACCCTGGTTACAGAATTGAATGTTCTGGCCGATTTTAATCCGGAGTTGCCCGAATCGTACAAGAATTGTGAGTTTCTTATGCTGGGGAATCTCACCCCTGCCATCCAGCGGCACGTAATCCGGCAATTTCCCGTAAGGCCCAGGCTTATCGTAATGGATACCATGAATTTCTGGATGAATACCGCCTGGGACGACTTACTGGATGTAATCTCCATGGTGGATGTTTTGACAATCAACGATGAAGAAGCCCGCCAGCTTTCGGGAGAATATTCCCTCGTCAGGGCTGCACGCAAAATCATTAGTATGGGTCCCCGGTTCCTCGTTATCAAGAAAGGCGAACACGGAGCATTGCTTTTTAATAAAGACAACGTCTTTTTCGCACCCGCCCTGCCGCTGGAAGAGGTGTTTGATCCCACCGGTGCCGGCGATACCTTTGCCGGCGGGTTTATCGGATATCTTGCCCGCTCGGGCGATGTAACCTTTGAGAATATGAAACGTGCCATTATCTTTGGTTCGGCCATGGCCTCGTTTACCGTTGAGAAGTTTGGAACCGTTGGTCTTCAGAATCTTGACATGACGGAACTGAACGAACGGATACGACAGTTCTCGGATATGGTTCAGTTCGATATCAGCCTCGACTGATAAGCCCGGCTTTCTCTGAATCGCACAGGGTATTCGTGGTCTGATTGCATGTTTTTAGTATGAAAATCAGTTCCCGGCATGCTGTTTTTTTCTCGCCCATTTTTTATATTACAGATTTTTATAACTTTGTCGCCTTTCCAGAATTGATTAATCATCATAACTTGCTAAAAACATGAAGGTTTACAAAACAAGCGAATTACGAAATATTGTCCTCATCGGGGGCGCTAAAACGGGTAAAACCACGCTGTCGGAATCCATTTTGTTTGAGTGTGGCGTCATCAACAGGCGCGGTTCAATCGAAGATAAAAATACCGTATCGGATTACAGGGAAATAGAGCTTGAGCGTCAGAATTCCGTATCCGGAACCGTTCTTTATGCTGAATTCAAAGGGCATAAAATTAACCTGATCGATACCCCGGGTTTTGATGATTTCGTAGGAGAAGTGGTAGCCGGACTGAATGTGACGGAAGCAGCCTTTATGATGATTAACGGCCAGAATGGTGTTGAAGTAGGGACAGAAGTACAGTGGCGTCAGGCTAAAGCAGCCAATGCTCCTGTTGTTTTTCTGATCAATCATCTCGAGCATGAGAAATCAAGTTTTGAAGAAAGCCTGCGTCAGCTGAAAACCCAGTTCGGAGCAAACGTTGTTCCCGTGCAGTATCCTGTTAATGAAGGCCATAGCTTTGATTCCATCGTTGATGTTCTGCAGCAGAAGATGCTTAAGTATCCTTCCGGCGGAGGGAAAGCAGAGGTTCTCGATATCCCTGCCGATCAGAAAGAGAAAGCCGAAGAAATTCTCAACAGCCTGGTCGAAGCGGCCGCTGAGAACGATGAAGCACTTATGGAATCGTTCTTCGAAAACGGAACCCTTACTCCCGAGGAACTGAAAAAAGGACTCAAACTCGGTATCGTTAAAAGAGGACTCTTCCCGGTATTGTGTGTTGGAGCAAAGCCAAATTTTGGTATCGACGGAATGCTTGATTTCGTTATCAATTATATCCCTGCCCCAAACGAAGTGGATGGCCGAAGCACTAAGGACGGAAAAGAGTTGAAATGCAATGCCGCAGAACCTGCCTCCGCACTCATTTTCAAGACTTCGATCGAGGAACACCTGGGCGAAATTTCATTCTTTAAAGTCTATGCCGGTGAAATTACCGAAGCTATGGATATGGTAAACGGAGTAAACTCTTCCAAAGAGCGCATCTCTCAGTTGTTTGCCGTTGCCGGGAAAAAACGCGAGAAGCTTGAAAAAGTTGTTGCCGGTGATATCGCAGCTACCATTAAACTAAAGAATGCCCGCACAAATCAAACGCTTAACAGTGTGAAGAACAGCGGCGATGTTATTGTGCCCATCGAATTCCCGGCTCCGAAAATTACCATGGCTGTCAAAGCAAAAAATACTTCGGACGATGAAAAACTGGGTGCTGCACTTACCGAACTTCAGAAGGTAGATCCCACCATCTCGATTGAGTATTCCAAGGAATTGAAACAGATCATTATGCGAGGTCAGGGTGAACTTCACCTCAACATCGCAAAATGGCACCTCGAAAACATCGAAAAAATTCCCATCGAGTATTACGCTCCCAAGATTCCTTACCGTGAAACCATTACCAAACCCGCAAAGGCAATGTACCGTCATAAAAAGCAATCGGGTGGTTCCGGACAGTTCGGTGAAGTTCATATGCTCATTCAGCCCTGGTCGGAAGGTATGACCCCTCAGTCGGAATTCCCCATTCGCGGTACCGAAGAACACAACCTTTCATGGGGCGGTAAACTGGTTTTCAACAACTGTATTGTTGGTGGTTCTATCGATGCCAGATTTATGCCGGCCATTCTCAAAGGTATCATGGAGAAGATCGAAGAAGGTCCGCTCACCGGATCCTATGCACGCGACATTGTTGTGAATATTTACGATGGTAAAATGCACCCGGTTGACTCCAACGAACTTGCATTTAAACTTGCCGGTCGTACTGCTTTCAAGGAAGCATTTAAAAATGCAGGTCCCAAGATCCTCGAACCTATTTACGATGTTGAAGTTATGGTTCCCGGCGATCGCATGGGCGACATCATGACTGACCTCCAGGGCCGTCGAGCCATTATCATGGGTATGGACAGTGAAGGTAACTACCAGATCGTAAGAGCTAAAGTTCCCCTTGCAGAAATGAACCGCTATTCAACCGCCCTCAGTTCGCTGACCAGCGGAAGCGGTACCTACTCACTGAAGTTTGCCGAGTATGCAATGGTTCCCGGAGACGTTCAGACCGCACTGCTCAAAGCTTACGAAGAACAGGAGAAAGAAGAGGAATAGTCTTTCATTCCCTCAAAACCTTAAAACCCGGATGCTTTCCGGGTTTTTTTGTGACCCGTCGCGCCGAATATAATCTCCCCCGGCTGTAACATTTATTGCAGCCAAATAATTATCTTTGTCTATGCCAAGTTCGTGTAACAACTACACTAACCGGCTTGTTCCAATTCAAACACAATACAAATCATTAGTTATGAAGAAAGTGATTTTCGCCATTCTGTCATTTTTCAGTGCCCTGTCCGTTGTTCAGGCTCAGCCCGGTAAAGACTTGCCCGGGAAGGTCAGCATATATACCACAGCAATGGATACCGATTTGCGCCTAACCAATACGGGCAGCGCTGAGTTTGCCGATTTCGGACAGCCGCTCGAAACCCAGATTTGTGTTTTTGTTGATTCCGGTAAGACATTCCAGACGTTTCTCGGTATAGGCGGAGCCATTACCGATGCCAGTGCTGAAACCTTTTACAAACTTCCTGAAAGCAGGCAAAAGGAGATACTGAGCGCGTACTTCAATCGCGAGGAGGGCATAGGATATTCGCTTATCCGCACCAATATCCACAGCTGCGACTTCTCCAGCTACAGCTATACTTATGTCAAGGATTACGATAAGGAACTAAACAGTTTCTCCATCGACCACGATAAAAAGTACCGGATCCCGATGATCAAAGCCGCAATGCAGGAAGCCGGCGGGGATGTTACTTTTTATGCCAGTCCCTGGAGTCCTCCGGCATGGATGAAGGATAACAACAACATGCTTCGTGGCGGCAAACTGAAAAAAGAGTTCTATCAGAGCTGGGCCGATTATTTTGTTAAGTTTATCCGGAGCTACGAACATGAAGGTATACCAGTTTGGGGCATCACCATACAGAATGAACCCATGGCCACACAAACATGGGAAAGCTGCATTTTTACCGCGGAAGAGGAACGCGATTTTCTGAAATACAATCTGGGACCAACCATGCACAAGGCCGGTTTTGGGGATAAGAAAATTGTAATGTGGGACCACAACCGCGACCTGATATATCAACGCGCCTCAACCTACTTCAGCGACCCGGATGTGGATAAATATGCCTGGGGTATTGGTTTCCACTGGTATGAAGACTGGAGCGGCGGGGTTCCGATGTTTGAAAATATCCGCAGGGTGCAGGAAGCTTATCCCGACAAGCATCTGCTGTTTACCGAAGGCTGTGCCGAGAGTTTCGATGCTACCCGATATCAGGCCTGGGTGCTGGGCGAAGAATACGGACGCTCAATGATTCACGATTTCAACAACGGAGCCGTAGGATGGACCGACTGGAATATTCTGCTCGATGAAACAGGAGGACCCAATCATGTCGGGAACTTCTGCTTTGCTCCGGTTCATGGGATTACCGGCTCCGGCGAAGTAATCTACACGAATTCTTTTTATTACATCGGCCACTTTTCAAAATTTATCCATCCCGGAGCCAGACGCATCATTGCCTCTCCCAGCCGCAGCCAGCTTATCAGCACCGCGTTCAAAAATCCCGACGGGTCAACAGTAGTAGTTATAATGAATGAGACTGAAAAGGCTACCGATTATTATCTCTGGATTGACGGTAAAGCGGCACCTTTAACCAGCCTGCCAAGGTCGATTATGACCCTGGTATTCTGATGCGGGAACCTTTTCCCAACACTAATTCCGGATGTGTATTCAGGTAAATGCACATCCGGTTCTTATTTCTGCGTTTCCGGAATCATATGCCGGAATGCGCCTCATTCAGGAATTGGTAATCGATGTAACCTTTCGGCCCGCGGGTATAAAACGTATCCTTGTCGGGCTCATTCAGAGGTGCATTCAGAGCAATTCGAGCCGGTAAGTCGGGGTTGGAGATAAAAAGACGCCCAAAAGCGACCAGATCGGCATGCCCGGCTTCTATAGCCACCCTTGCCGTTTCGGGTGTGTAGTTTCCCGCCGTTATAAGCGTTCCGGAATAGTATATGCGGAAATGCTTTGCAACATGCTGAATCATGTGCGGATGCCCGTCGAGCGGCAGCATGGGTTCTACCAGATGAAGATACGCCAGATTCCGTTTATCAAGTGCTGAAATCAGGTAACTGAATAATCCGGCCGGATCGGGGTCATCCATACCATAACGGATATTTGAGGGTGATAGTCTGATTCCGGTTTTTTCACTCCCGATTTCTTCACAGATTGCATCGGTCACTTCCAGGGTAAGCCGGCAACGGTTTTCGATGCTGCCTCCGTACGCATCTGTCCTGGTATTCGAGGAGGAATGCATAAACTGGTCAAGCAGGTAGGAATTGGCGGCATGAATTTCCACCCCGTCGAATCCGGCAAATATGGCATTGCGGGCGGCTTTTCGGTAATCGTCTACTATCCCGGGAATTTCATCAAGCCCGAGAGGGCGTGCAACTTCCATTGGTTTCTTCCCTTCCGGCGTAGTGATGTAATCGCCTCCCGACAAGGCAGATGCCGATACCGGCAAGGCATTGTCCGGCTGAAGCAATGAATGTGAAACACGACCCACATGCCACAGTTGAAGAAAAATTAGTCCTCCTTTTTCATGCACGGCAGTTGTAACTTTTTTCCAGCCTTCGACCTGTTCATTTGTATGAATTCCAGGGGTATTCATATATCCGATTCCCTGCGGAGAAATCTGACTGGCTTCTGCTATTATTAGACCTGCACCGGCGCGCTGGGCATAATAAACGGCATTCATCTCACCGGGCACATGGCCTTCACCTGCACGCCGGCGGGTCAGGGGTGCCATCACAATACGGTTTTTCAGTTCAAGGATTTCGGACTTGTAGCTGTCAAGCAGCGGGTTGTTTATCATTGTCAGGCTTTTCAATAAAATAGCGCGGCGCTAAAAGGCACCGTACCAGGTTAAGTAATTTCTGTTAAACAGTCTTTTTATAAACGATTGCCACAACGGTACGGTCGTCGCCCCCCATATTGATGGTCAAGCCGTAAGGCCTGTCTGCCGGTATGCTGATCTGGGCATCGCCGGCTTTACCCGTAAACTGTTCCCATATGGTAACAGCCTGGTGAACGCCGGTGGCTCCGGTCGGATGTCCCCAGCCAATCAGTCCACCGGTTGTATTAAACGGAATTTTCCCGTCGCGGGCAGTATGTCCATCAAGTACAAAATCGGCACCTTTTCCCTGTGGAGCAAGGCCGATAGCCTCAACCCCGAGTATTCCGGCAATGGTAAAACAGTCGTGCGTTTCAACTGTCGCCAGGTCACTTGCAGTTATCCCTGCCGATTCCAGGGCAATTTTTACGGCATGCGCAACGGTATCCAGGCGTGTTGGATCAGCAGGCAGTGCTGTCAGGTCATCGGTAGCATGACCGATGCCAACCACTTCAACGGCGTCTTTCAATGCAACTCCGCAGCGGTTGAGTCCTTCTTCTGTTACTATAGCGATGGCTGAAGCTCCGTCGGATACCTTTGAGCAGTCGAATACGTTTAAATGGTCGGTAAAACTTTTGGGATTGGGTTCCGTTAGCGCTAAGACTTCCAGGTCTGCGGTTTTGTTTTCAAATTCCTGTGCGGTAGGGCAGAGGCGGGCATTTTCAACGGCATTACGGTACCATCGGGCAAAAGCCTTGCGGGATTTATCCCTGCCGTATTTCTCAAAATAAACTCCGGCCCGGTCGCTGAACTGTCCCGGGAAGAAATAGGCATGTCCTTCCTTTCTCCGCTGAAACCATCCGGCACCGGCGAGGATGTCGGCTCCGTATATGGCTTTCACCGTATTCTGTACTTCTACACCAAGGGCGAGAACGACCTCTGCCGATCCGGCAAGAGCCGACTTTATACCGGTGACCAGTGCCAGTCCGCCTGAAGCACAGGCTCCCTCAACTCGGGTAGCGGGTTTCAGCCTGAGCGACGGGTCAATCATTCCCAGAAATGCGCCGAGATGCGCCTGTTTGTTGAATCGCGAAGCCATGAAATTCCCGACAACACCCTCATCAACGTGTTCGCCGCCCCCAATCTGCCTGATCGTTCCCTCACCTGCCTCTTTAATATAATGTTCAAGTCCGGGACGCTCTTTTCTTGGATTAAATTCTTTGCGGCCGGTTCCCATCGAAATGGTATTGTAACCGGCAATCATAAATATCTTCTTACTGGGTTTCATCCGTTTATCGTTTAGCTATACAACAAAATCATTGATTGGTCCGTAGGCATGAAAAAATCCGGTCAGCAAGACCGTATTCACATCTTCTGCCGTTACTGCCACTCCGTCGCTTACAAGCTTCATCCCTATTTCTCGGGAATGCCGGGCATATTGAACAGCCATTGCAGCTCCTTTTTCCTGAAAGGTTTTTAGGTCGCTGAATGCTTTCGCGGCAAGCATCTCTTTATTTGGAGCTTTCACAAGGTTCTTCCATGAAAGGACCGATTCGGGCAGAGTACCCAGCCAGGTGTCAACAGAATTTGCAAAATCGGAGACAGGTATGTAAGCTCCCTTTTCGGGACTGTAAACCGCGACGGGTTTGCCTTTTTCGTATTTCAGGAAGCCGTCTTTTTGACTGCCGTCGGCAAACTGGCCTCCCTTTACGCCGACTTCAAACAATTGGTCGAGCAGCGGGCTGTGAAGGTTTTCATCCGCCATGTAGGGATTCATCACATTCATAATAAACCGGACAACGTCCACACCCACATAATCGATAAGCTGAAAAATGCCCATTGGCCGCATCAGATAATCCTGGCTGATCCTGTTGATCGCATATATGGCTTCGTGAAGAGGCATGTCGCTGGACAGTACCGTTGCCTGGTTAATACCGTAAAGTGCATCGCGCATAAAGTGTCCGTTGCCGATAAATCCGGCAATATCGTTGGAGGGTACGACGACTTTTCGCATGTTTTTCGCAAGCTGAAGGGCAAATTCTTTCATCCCGTTGCTGTTGGAGGGTGTGGTAATCAGTTCCACCAATTTCTGCACAGCGGGTGGATTATAAAAATGGAAACCTAGGATTCGTCCATCAAGTCCAGCCTCTTTATCCAGCCCGCCAATTGGAACCGAAGAGGTATTGGTAAAAAACCATGGTTTGTTCGGGTTATTTTCATTGATCTGATTGAAAAGCCTGGTTTTAAGCCCTGCGTTTTCACTGACGGCCTCAAAAATCAATGTACTCTCGTAGGCGGCTTCAATGCGGATTCCGGGTCTTATAATTCCCATCACATCCTCAATGTAAGCTCCGATGATGTCGCTGTTTTCGATCAGATCCTTCCTTCCGGCATAGAGTTTTCGCAATAGCACTGTCTTTTTCTCAGCGGCTTTCAGCACCTGAGCCCGTATGTATTTCATCAGCCCGGGAAGTGCGGAAGAGGTCACATCCACGGCGTTTACCACGAAGTGTTTGTCCTTATTTTCAGGTTTCAGCATTTGGTCTGCCACTTCGAGTGCGGATAGAAGCAGTATACCGCTACCCATTTTTCCTGCTGCTCCAAGAACGCTTACGTTCGATAGTCTTTCAGTATATTCCATGTGTTATTGTATTCAGGTTTTCAGATTTTTTACTGATTTATTGATCCCGGTTCAAAAAGGTATCCGCAGCGCTGGTTTTCGCTTGCAGGCTATTACCAGTTGGGTTTTCTTTTTTCCAGGAAGGCGGTCATACCTTCTTTGCCTTCATTTCCGAAGGGATCTCCAAAGTGATTTTGCTCCAGCTTTTCACCATCGGGATAATTCATTTCCAGGCCTTTTCGTGTTACCTCCTTTACCAGTTTAACTGCCATGGGACCTTTTGATGCGATAATGGAGGCAAGTTTCCTGGCCTCGGCAAGCAACTCTTCGGGTTGTGTGACTTTTTGCACAAGCCGCATACGCAAGGCGGTTTCTGCATCTATGATCTCACCGGTTGTAAGAAGATAGAGGGCATCGGCAAGATTGGTGAGCCTGGGGAGCCGCTGCGTACCGGCATAACCCGGTATTAGTCCCAGATTGACTTCCGGCTGTCCGAAACGGGCATTAGCCGATGCTATACGAAAATCGCATGCCATAGCAAGTTCCATCCCGCCTCCAAGGGCAAAGCCATTAATGGCTGCTATTACCGGGAACGGCAAATCTCCCAGTCGGTTGAAAATCCTTTGACCTGTTGCGGAAAATAATCTGGCTTCACCGGGTAATTTATTCACCATTTCCGCAATATCTGCACCGGCAACAAATGCTTTTCCTTCACCGGTAATTACAAGTGCCCTTATATCCGGATTGTCTGAGAGGGAGGAGATGAAATGGTCCATCTCTTCGAAGAACCTGGTGTTTAGTGCATTAAGTGCTGAGGGACGGCTGATGGTCAGCACCATAACCGCTCCGTCAGCCGAAGGTTTTAAGATCGTATAATCCATTGTTTCAGAAAGCTTTCGTTTAAGTCAATTAACAAGTTCAGCTCTGAAAGGTTCGGGATGGGGCATTGTTAGTTCGTGAAATATGCACTTAAGGATGTTTGGAAAAGAAGAAGGCCGCCTTTTTGACGGGCGGCCTCTTTCTTTATAATGGAATACGGATTACCGCTTGATCAGTTTCTGAATCTGGCGTGAACCGTCTTCACCTGTAAAGGCTACGAAGTACATACCGGTTGTTAATCCTGAAGTGCTTATTGTGGTTCTGCCGTTATTGTTAAGCTGGTATGTACCAACAAGCTGTCCAAGCATTGATGTGATGGTCACCTCTTTTACCCTCACTGAAGTGCTGATGACAAGTTCATCACTTACGGGATTGGGGTACATTTTGATCTGACCTGCAAGCGGATTCTGTGGGATGCTCAGCAATCCGTCGACGCCCCATTTGTAGGTAACGTTTCTGGTACCTGAATACTGAAGTGTGCGGTCTCCGCCCGGAGCGGGGTCTCCGTTGCCCCAGCCTGTGCCTTTGAAGAATTTAAAAGCATAGAGTCCGTCGGGCAGATACATGGTAATTGAATAAATGCCATCGCCGTCGGTGTCTGTCATCTCGTTGTTGGGGTTGGTGCCCGGTTCATTCCATGTGCCGTAATCGCCGCCAAAGGCGCCGGCAATAAACATAGGGACACCAGTCATGTCGCCGGTGCCGGTCATATCAACATTGATAGTGAGTGAAGGCGGCTGGAATGGATTGGGGTCATTGCTGAGGATAATATCGTCGAAATAGATTTCAATATCCTCGGTAAGTGTAAGGGGATCTTCGAAGTCAGGCATGAAAACAATGGTTGGATAGGTGCCTGTTTTATCCGAAAAGTCAAATACATAGTCAACCCATACATTGGTTTCCGTCTGAGGGTTGGTTGAGGCAACCTCCTTTGTACCGGCAGCTCCGGCTTCTATTTTAAATTTTACCGGGCTGATGCGGGGTTTCCATGCCTTTACGTGCATGTACTTATAATCAGTTACATCAATCTGGGTTCCTGAGTAAAAACCTCCCCAGGAAACACCGTCTTTATCGCGGTGGAACTTAATTACGAAGTCGCTGAGGTTAACTCCGGATTTGTCGGGGTTCGGAACCATCTCAAAATAGCTGAGGTCTTCAGATCCGCCGGTCATTATGTTCAAAGGAATGTGCTCAAAATCTTCCATTACCTGAACGGGGGCACTGCCAGGAGTAGGGTCGTTGTTAACGTAGAGGTCATCAAAATATATTTCTATGTCCTCTGTGAGTAATAACGGATTTTCAAAGTCAGGGATTAGCACAATTTTAACATAGTCACCGCTTACAACGCTCATATCGAATACGAATTCCTCCCATTGTCCAACCAGGGTTTGAGGGTTCATTGGATTAACATCCCCTGAATTTAAATCAGAGCGTTCATATTTGAAAACAATCGGACTGATTCTCGGTTTCCAGATTTTGATGTGCACGTATTTGTTGGCAGTTACATCAACCGGTGTGCTAAGGGTAGCGTACCAGCCAGCCCAGGGTTGTCCGTCAAAACCACGAACCATCTTACCAACATAATAGCTGGTATTAATTCCGGTTTGGTCGGGATTTGCAACCACACTAACCGAACCATTGGCCCCTGCGTCAAATGCATTCATCTTCAAACTCTCAAAATTCTCAATGACCTGAGCCACCGAGAAGCCTGCGAAGGTGAACACTAAAACAAATAAAAGCGTAAATTTTCTCATGGTTGTTTGGTTTTAGTTAATACTATTTTCTCACACAAATATAATTTATTTTATGCTTGTTTGCTAACTGAAAAACAAGAAAAACCCCGATTCTTTTTGCAAAAAAGTGTTAAAAGTACACTACTGATTGATTTTGTGCTATTTGCTCATATTCATATGCTTATAGATCGTGCAGGTTCAGGTGCTATAGTACATGCTCCGATTAATGAACCAATCCGGTAAAGACATCTCAGTACTGCCCGTTTTTGCGTTAACCGGGATGCCGCAATACCGGATTGTTACGAATGTGGCTATAATTGTGCGTCTGTCATTTGATTGGATTTTTTTTTGTTTGCACCGGGTTCGCTTTTAAGTTATTTCGACATATTATTGAAAATCAACGTGCTGGAAAATATGTTCGATTCTTTCTAATTCCTGATGGAAGAATCCATCGTTACGATTTATTGGTGAAAAATGCCCTTTGATTGTCAATCCTGCGCCGGATAAGGGAATCGGTAAGTTCTTTAAAATTATCAATCCCATATATTTTGCATAAGTACTGCAACTTTAATTATGCTTGTTTTAGTAAATCTCTTAACTTTGGCCTTCTCTGTTTTTGCACGCACACAACATTATTATCGCATCTGAATTACCCCGTGACCTTAAAGATCAGGCATTCAATTATTCCCTGGATTACTTTTCTCCTTTTTTGGGGGATTTTTTTTGGTGCTGCAGATTGCAGGGCTCAGGCTGAAACTTCCATCCGTCCGGGGATCGAACTGGAATTGGGGAACAAGTATTACGATGCCGTGGATTTTCTCGTCCGCAGTCCGTGGATGTACGATACCCTCTACAGTCAGAATATCCGGCCTGATATTGCTTTTGCCGTCATTATCCCCGGTCTGATCCGCTATTCAGCACTCCGCGATCTCGTTGAAACCGGTGCCATGCGTACCATGTATATTCAATCCGGACGAAAGTATTCCCATTATTCCGTAGGAAGATTTCAGATGAAACCTTCGTTTGCCGAGCTGGTGGAAAGGAATTATGTCCGGTTGAAACTGGGGAAGGAGAAGTTTCTTATTTCGAATACAACCAAAGCCAGAAGCGAACGGGCCCGACGGCTGGAGTCGGATGAGTGGCAGGTGCGCTACCTTGCGATGTTTTTCAGAATTATGGACAAACGGTATGCCCATATTAAATGGAAAAACGATGAAGATAAAGCCCGGTTTTATGCAACTGCGTTTGATGTGGGTTTTAACCGCGATGAACGAACCATACGACGTATGATGACCACCTCACGAACCCCTGTAAAAAGATACGGTAAGAAAAAGAAGGAAAAGCCTGCAGTAAGGGCAGGCGATATCGCTGAATGGTTCATGATAAACGACGGGCATCGCTTTCGTCCCGATATAATCCCCGCTGACGAAGAATAAAACCCCTGATTATCAACACGATTTAATCAGGGGTTTTATCATATTAGTGTTTTTCGCAGGCTAAACGGTGCCGTTCGCTTCTATTTTGCCTGAATACGTCTGCCGGTCGTGCGACTGTAAGTTCCTGACAAAGTACCGGCTTCGCAATCCGGTTATCCGGCTATAATCTTTCTTAAAGCATTGCCTGGCAATGGACTCAGTACCCGGGATTTTGCGTCAGATTTCCTTCCGAAAGGTCGATGAGCTCCTGGGGTACCGGAAATATTTCGTGTTTACCGGCAACAAACCCATTAGCTGCAAGCACGGCCGCCGCTTTGCCGGTACGTACAAGGTCGAAGAAACGGTCGCCTTCCATTGCAAGTTCCAGCCGGCGTTCGTTTAACACATCTTCCAGTGTCGGGGAGTTGATATCGGAAAGGTTTACCCTTCGCCTGACTTCATTCAGAGGGCCGGCTGCTTCCGAAGCATTCCCCTGACGGATTCGGGCTTCCGCCTGAATGAGCAGGATCTCCGAATATCTCAGAACCCTGATGTTTTGCCCCGAACCGAAAGGTCCTTCAATCTGAAGGCTCGGAGGGTAATAGGCTTTCGCGTTGTACCGGGGCGTACCCGTTAAACCATCCAGCGAATTAACCCCGGCAATAACGTCGCCTTCGGGCGTTACATCCCCTTTAAACAGTATCGTGGCTGCTTTCCTTACGGGGTCATTAGCCGCATCGAATGCCGCAGCAAGGTCATCGGTCGGAATGTTGAATCCCCAGCCCCATTGTCCTCGTACCGATTGTACTTCCGAATGCTGAGAAAAAGAAACATCCCAGTTGCCATCGATCTGCTGAGCCTGAATTTCAAAGACCGACTCCTTCCCGTTTTCCTTAGCAACCCTGAAAACCTCCCAAAAACTGTCTTCAAGTCCGTAATTCCCGGAGGTTATAACCTCTGTTGCCATTCGTTCAGCATCGCCATAGCGTTCCATGTACAAATATACCTTTGCCAGCAAGCCCTTTGCGGAGCCCGCAGTTGCCCTGCCTTTATTACTTGCATCGTATGTAGCAGGCAGTACGGCCATTGCATCCAGCAAATCGGCTTCGATGTATTCATAAACTTTGGCTTTGGGCGTACGCGAATTGATTTCAGGACCTGCCGGTACAGCCATGGGCGTTGGAACATCGCCAAAAGCACGTACCAGATCGAAATACAGCAAGGCCCTCAGAAATTTTGCCTCTCCGATAAGCCGGGATTTTAAATTTTCGTTCATGGCTATTCCGGGGATGTTTGTTATGGCCTGGTTGGCTTTGTTAATACCCCGGTAACGTCCGGCCCAGTAGTCTTTTAAAACAAACTGGTTGGGTGTAAAGGTGAATTTATCGTAATCGTTGATGAAGGAAGCATCCCCGACAGCGCTGCCTTTTACGGCATTGTCGGAAGTAATCTCCTGCATGATTATGAATGCAAACGAAACCATTTCCCAGGTCCGCATATGGGCATAAATGGAGTTAACCGACTGCTCGGCATGTTCCTGAGTTTCGAAGAACCCTTCCGCCGGAATTTTGTTCTCTGGTTCAAAATCAAGATAATCCTGGCACGAACTAAAGGATATTAATACGATAGCCAAAATGGCATATACTATTTTTTTTGTTTTCATGATTTCCTGATTTTTGGGTTAAAAGTTAACGTTTACTCCAAAATTGTAGGTTGCAGACATGGGATAAACATTCAGGTCTATACCCTGTGATGTGGGAGACGAACTTGAAATTTCGGGGCTGAATCCGTTGTATTTGAAAAATGTAAACGGGTTGGAGGTATTGATATAGAATCGAACGCCTCTGATGCCTAATGTGTTTAAGGCCTTTTCGGGAAGCGAGTAGCCCAGCTGAATGTTTCTGATTCTGAAGAATGCACCCGGCTCGATGTACCAGTTGTTCGGGATCATATTGTCGCCGGTGAGGTCGGCAGAAGGATAATTATTGGATGTACCTTCGCCGTGCCAGTGGTTTTCATAAAAATCCAGGTCGTAATTTTCGTTACCGAGACGCTGCGCCCTTTTGGCATTGTAGATCTTGTTACCACCCTGAGCATAAAGGTCGAAACTCAAATCAAAGCCTTTGTATTCAAAGGTTGCATTAAAGCCGATCAGATAAGTGGGGAGAGCACTTCCCATGAAAACCCTGTCTTTTGCATCTATGAGGCCGTTATTGTCCACGTCTTCGTAAATGAAATCCCCTGGTTTTGCATTCGGCTGAATCATAACGGTTTCGTTGGTTTCCGGATCGGTCCAGGTGTAGGTATCAATTTGCTCCTGGTTCTGGAAGATCCCGAGCACATTCCTTCCATAATAGGATCCGATAGGTTCGCCAACGATGGTATACGTTGAGAAGAATCCACCAACGGGCAGGTTGCCTCCGAAGAGTCCAAGTGTACCTTCCAGCAGTTCCTTGACTTCATTTTTATTATATGTAAAGTTAGTGCTGAATGCATAGTTAAGGTCTCCGGCTTTATCCGTCCATCCCAGAGTCAGCTCGACGCCTGAGTTAAGGAAGTTTCCGTTGTTCTGAAGATAACTGCCGGATGTACCGGCCGTGGCCGACAAAGTGGTTGGGAATATACCGTCAATCGTAAGCCGGTGGTAGTAATCAAGCTCAAACGATAACTTGTTGTCTGCAGCAAGTCCTTCAAAGGCCACGTCCACTTCTCTTACCTTTTCCCATTTAAGCAGGGGTGGTACTGCTGTAGTAATATTTGCGCCTTCTGCTATAACAACGTTTCCTCCCTCTCCAAAGGCAGTGGATAACTGACCGCCTTTTGCAATGGTCAGGGTGTAAATGTTTGACGGGATTCGGTTATTCCCGGTGAGGCCCCAGCTGGCTCTGAATTTCAGAAAATCAAAGATGTTTTGCATCTGCATAAAGTCTTCGTTCGAAATTACCCAGCCCAGTCCGGCCGAGGGGAATATGTCCCAGCGCTGATCTTTGGGGAATACAGAACTTCCGTCGTAACGCAGCGTTCCCGTAAACAGATACTTATCCATGTAATTATAGGTCGCTCTGCCAAAATAAGAAAGTGAGGTGATTTTATCTCCACCATCGGATGCATTGGACGTTGTCTGGTCTCCCAGACCAATGTATAGCGAATGGTCTCCGTAGTCATTTACGTAATTCCGGCTTCCGAACATGCTGAGGCTTTTGAATTCCTGGGCTGAAACGCCTGCCATGGCCGTGATTTTATGTTTTCCGAAGGTATTGTCGTACGTCAGTGTATTATCCCAGAATCCATCGGTTGTATGTGCCATCGACCGGCTGAGTGTTCTGCTGGTGGTGTCGAACTGGGTTTCTGAAACAAAGAAATATGGTATATAACTCCGGTTTTGGTTGCTGCCGTAATCTATACCATACGATGATTTCAGCCTGAAATTTTTAGCAATCTTCAGTTCAGCAAATGCATTGCCAAGGAAACGGATTCCGTTTGAACGGCTGTTGTGATAGTAAAGCTGAGCTGCAGGATTTGCAAAATTGCCCAATACGCCATCGCCCATGGGATTGAAAGTGGTATCGTTAATCTTAGCGGTAAATACAGGAGGCGCGATGTATGAATTGTAGAAAACACCCGGTACGTCCTTGAATTTATAGGTAGAGAGGTTAGCCGAATATCCGACTTTCAAATTTTTAAGCACTTCCGATTCAAGCGATGAACGTATATTGATTCGGTCGTAATCGTGCCCTTTTACAAGACCTTCCTGCATAAACCAGGATGCTCCGAAGGTATACATACTTCTTGCCGAACCGCCCATCACACTTACATCATGACTTTGGGTCATAGCTTTTTCGCGCAGTACCTCATCGTACCAGTCGATCTGATCCGGAAAATCTTCCGGGTTAAAGGGAACAAAGGTACTGCCGGAGGCTTCCGCCAGATACTGGTTCTTTTCGTTTATAAGGTCGATATACTGCCTGCCTTTGGTGAGTTCGAATTTGTTAACCACTTTCTGAAAACCGGTATAGCCGGAATAGGAGATTCTGGCTTCACGGCTCTGACTTCGTTTTGTAGTTACGATAATCACTCCGTTGGCTGCCCTTACCCCGTAAATTGCCGAGGAAGAGGCATCTTTCAGAAAGGTTATATTCTCGATGTCGTTGGTTCCCAGGTAGCTGATATCGTTGGTCAGGATTCCGTCAACAACATAAAGCGGGGCAGAGCTTGCAGATACAGTTCCAAGTCCCCGGATTCGGATGTCCGGAGCACTTCCGGGAGATCCGCTGTTGGTGACCTGAACACCAGCCACCTTGCCCTGCAGCGCCTGTGCCGGATTTGCAACGGCCTGGTAAGCCAGATCCTTGGCTTTTACCGTTGTAATGGAGCCGGTCAGGTCCAGGCGTTTGGCTGAGCCATAGCCGACAACCACCACTTCATCGAGCATACTGGCAGAAGGATTCAGTGCTACATTAAGGGTTGTCCGGCCCTGCAGCCCGAGCTCACGGGATTCCATGCCCACGAAACTAAATACCAGGGTAGCTGTAGCAGGAACATCCAGGCTGTACTTCCCGTCAAGGTCGGTGGCAGTGCCGCTGGTGGTGCCTTTTACAACTACAGTAACCCCGGGCAGGGTTTCGCCGGTAGCAGAGTTCGTAACCTGCCCCGTTACCCTGACCTGCTGCGCCTGAGCCACAGGAATAATCCCGATGGCAAGCAGAAGGATGAAAAGTAATTTTACCTTTTTCATATTATTCAGCGTTGGTTGATTGATTGGGTTATTTATTGTGTAATTCGGTCAATTTAAATTTTCTTAAGCAGTTGTTGATAACGGACCGCCGGCAGCTTTATCGTTTCAGAAGCTTTCCTGTATAAGCAATACCACTTCCCGACAGAGTCAATATGTATGATCCGGCAGGCAGGGTTGCGGTACTTAGCTCCAGCATCAGCTTTCCGGCAACAGCACCGGCAGTTACCGGAGAACTTTGTATTATGCGTCCCATCGGATCGCAGATGCGGATATTTCCTTTAAAAGTTCCCCGGAATTCCGCCGTTATCGTGGTTGTTTCACCGGCCGGATTGGGGTGTATGGTAAGTTGACTCAAATGGATTCCCTGCGTGCTGAAGCCGTTAGGATCGGGCGCAAATCCGGCTGCGGCAAGCATGGGCTCAATTTCGGGATTTGCCATGAAGTTATCCCAAAGCAAGCCACTGCGGTAGTTTTCTATCATCCCGATTATGGGGCCCTGGTCAATAGCCAGATAGGAAGTCGCCCACCAGTTTCTTGACTGGTTGAAAGCATCGTAAAAGCCCATGTATCCCCATGTTCTGGCTCCAAGCTCCCGGTAAAAATACTTCATTGCACTCAGCGATTGTACCGGTGTATAAGGCATGGAAGAGATTGCAGCAGTTGGCGATATGGTTCCGTTATCCCTGCCTGTCACGGGTTCATGTGCCAGGTAACCGTCGGGGTCGTCGCTGGCAGTCAGACCCCAGCAGTCGGGTCCGTAGCCCGCATGCCCCAGAGGATTCTGGATACAGTATGCCCTGTTGATAAGTGTATGATTGCGGTTCAGGTTAAAGTAGTTTGTATACGGATCCCTCAAATTAGACGGATTGAAGCCTAAAAAGGAATAGTGTGCGAAGAAAAGCGGACCGCCTTTGTCCCAGCCAACATCCAGCGTATATCCGAAAAATGATTTTCCGTTTATATAAAATGGCATACCAGCCCAGCCTCCGCTCCAGTAGGATGGGGGAACCGGATGCGTTGGCGAGGCCATGGCCAGAAGGTAAACAACGGCTGCCTCGTTCCATCCCCGGATTTGCATGTTCATCTGCCATCCGTAGTTTGGCGACCAGTGCCAGTAGAGTACTCCGGAGTTGTTCCGGCTGTACCAGTCCCATTCCACACTCTCCCATAAGTTAGTAATTCTATTGGCTATCTGAATTTCATCATCATGGGACTGGTTAAAATACTGGCGTGCGGTGAGTAATCCCTGCACCAGAAATGCAGTTTCCACCAGGTCTCCTCCGTTGTCGGATTCGCTGAATGGAATCACTTTACCGGTATTCCCGTTGAGCCAGTGTGGCCATGCCCCGTGAAAGCGGTCGGCCTGTTCCAGAAAAGTGATGATCTTTAGCATGCGCTCTCTTCCCTGCTCCCGGGCGATAAATCCTCGTTCTATTCCCGTCAGGATTGCCATGATTCCGAATCCTGAACCTCCGGTGGTGACAACATTATCGGATGTGTTGCGTTCACGAGCCATACCGGATGCCGGATGAGCGAAATCCCAGAAATACCGGAAGGTGTATTCCTGGACCATATCGAGGAGTTCGTCGTCGCTGAACACACTCGTATTGGCGGTTGCAGTTCCCGATGGTGCCGATGGTTCATAAGAGGCATTCAGCGCCCGGATACGGTAAAGAGCAGTAACCGCGGTACCGGCGGGACGCAGCCAGTCTATGTGATGTGTAACTGTTTTTCCGGTAACAAATACAGTTGTCCAGTCTGCCCCTGCGTTCACCGATCGCTGTACTTCATAGCCTGTGATGTAGGTTTCCGGATTTGGATTCCAGGCAAGTTCGGCATGACTGTCGAATCCCCTGGCAGTGAGGCCGGTTGGCGGTGAGGCGGGAGGCGATGTGCCGGTACCCGTTATTACACGCATATCATCAATCATCAGGGTATGCTCTACTCCGTCGGTAATACCCTGAGCGAAACCAATGGTTTTTATCCGGGAAAAGTCGACGGGATCGCCGTAATCCAGGAAAAGATGCATGGGAATAGAAATGCGCTTCCATACCCCGGGAGAAAGGGCGGGGCACCAGGTTGCAAAGCTGTGCTTAAATGTCTTCACATTGTTGATGTCTTCCATGAATATCCGCGGAAGCGCATTACTGCCAAGTCCTTCAGATGAACGAAGCCAAAAGATGAGAGAATCGGTTTGCGTCAGATTCTGATCTGTCCAGTTCAGGCCTGCAGCTATGGCTACCCAATCTCCACCAGTTACTGATCTCCACTTCAGCCTGAGACTGTTTATTCCCTGAATCGGCATAATAAGGCTTTCAACCGGAAAGCGCCGCAGCTCGTTACCTACTCTCTCCAGCTCGCTGGGAGTGGTAAGTTCCATCCAGCTGTATTCGTACTGATCGGTTGCCGGACTGTCCTGAAAAAACAGGAAGGTTTGTCCGTTCACCGCGCAGGCAGCCAGTACGACAATAAGCAGCAGAGTTGCTTTCCGGTTGAAGAACCTCTTCATATCGTGTGTTTTAGGCCAGTTTTCGGATATGGGCTCCTTTCAATGCATAGAACAGGATATAAATGTAACAGATGGCCGGAACCAGGAAAGCCCAGGTGTAGCCGGCATTATCGGCTATGCTTCCCATGATGGGAGGAATAATGGCGCCGCCAAAGATCATCGTGTTAATAACTCCGGATGCGGTGCTCAGCTCACCCGAATCGAGATCCTTGACAGCCAGGGCAAAAATGTTCGGGAACATAATCGAGTTGAACAGTCCAATGGATATAACAGTCCAGAGAGCGATATGACCGGTGCTGAACGTTGTAATCAGGTCAAGACCCGCTGCAACCAGTGCGAAGATGGCAAGAGTACGTGCCGCATTGCCGGTTCCGATCTGCATTATCAGGAAGTTCAGGGTTGCAACAATCAGGAAAATGACGCCTATGTTCCAGTTCCAGGAAGTTACAAAAGCTCCGGATACCAGTGCCAGCAGCAGGACAGGCAGGGCGTAGGTAATTTTCTTAGTCAGAGTGATGCCCGAGAACATAAAGGAACCAAAGAATCGTCCGACCATGGCTCCTCCCCAGTAAATGGCTGCATAAGTTGAGGCCTCCTCGCCGGTCATACCGAGACTTTTCTTTAAATAGTTCACGATCAGACCTGCGTTTCCTACTTCAGCGCCCACGTACATGAATATTGCCAGTGCTCCCAGTAAAACGTGAGGATATTGAAGAATGCTTTTCTTTTCTTTCTTTTCGGACGAGATAACCGGAAGTTTTATTGACATCAAAATAAGTGCTACCAGGATAACACCTATACCCATAAAAATAAACGGCATGGGAACTCTGTCGGCAGCTTGTCTGGCATAATCGGCGCTTTCGGGAGCAAGACCCCTGAAGATGGCAACAGAAATCAGCCAGGGAGCAATCATGGTGGCGATTGAATTCAGTGCTTGTGTCAGGTTAAGCCTGCTGGACGCTGATTTTTCCGGTCCGATGGCAGTAACGTAGGGATTGGCAGCTACCTGAAGAAATACAACGCCCGTAGCCAGCACAAACGTTCCCAGGAGGTAGATTGGGAACGAAGGGATCTTGGAAGCCGGGATGTAGATGAAACTGCCCAGCGCCATCAGAATCAGTCCCGCGATTACTGTGGATTTATACCCGATACGGTCGATAAGTTTCCCCGTAGGTATTGACATAATTGGATAAGCAATAAAGAATGCAGAGGCAAGTAATTGGGCTCCAAATTCGGAAAGACCGAAAATTTCTTTTATTGGTGCAGATAGGGTAACAATGAATGTAGTGGCAAATCCAAAAATGAAAAAAATGGAGCCAAATGCCGACATTCCTACTTTGTAACTGCTGTCCTGTTTGCTCATTTGTTTGGGTTTTAGGTGTGGGATTATTGTGATTTCTTTTCTGATTGATTCTGGTATCTGTCAGCCGCAAGCCTGGTGTAATAAAATTACATCAAAATTTTAATGATTCAACCCGGGCTTTTCCTTAAAACCATGTTTCCTCTTCATTTACCAGCCATGCCCTCTGTGTTTTCAATTCTCTGCTTACAGAAAATCCTTTTAATCAAGGGACTATTGCTTTGTGTAGTATATACACTAACTGATTGTAAAAATAGCGAAGTCAAATTGATTTACAAATTATTTCCGCATTATTCGGAAAAGCGGCAAGGTGTGCGGCTGCTCTGCCCCGGGATTAAGTGAATCTGCGGGTACAGCATAGGAAGCATAAAAAAAAACCGGATGCTGGGAATCAGCATCCGGTTCGATCGGAAATGCCTGCGACTTATTTGTCGAGTTTATTTGCAGATGTTGCTGCCCATTCATTCACACCGCCTTCGTAAAGTTTTACGTTGGGGTATCCGAGAATGGATTTCAGTACGAAATATCCTTTCGCAGCCCTTACACCGGTGGGGCAGGTAAGAATAATGGTTTTGTCCTTTGTTGCTCCGGCTGCCGCGAAGATCTTCTCCAGCTCGGCCTTCGGTTTGTAAAGGCTGTTTGCAGCGTTCAGGGTAGTGTGATCAACGTTTACCGATCCGGGGATACGGCCTTTATTGTTGGCAGGATCTTTACCGCTGAACTCATTATTTTCGCGAAGGTCGATCAGAATCACTTTGGCATTGCCGGAAGCAGCCTGAACATCTTTCATCGACGCAAATACTGCGTTGTTGGCTTTGGGGGTAAACGTTGCTGCTTTTACCGTTGAAGGATTTTTGGTAACCGGTTTACGTCCGGCTTTCCATGCAACCAGGCCACCATCCAGGATTTTTACATCGGGGGCTCCCAGGTATTTCAGAACCCAGTACAATCTGGCTGAATATTTTCCTGAGCCTTCGTCGTAAACAACGATGGTTTTCTTTTCACTTACACCTTTTGAACCAAAGATTTTAGCAAGGTCCTGATCCGCAAGAAGTAAACCTTCAATTCCGCCCGATTTCTCAAGGCTTTTGTATGAAACGTTTACTGCGTCGTTGATGTGAACTTTTGCATATTCTGTTTCTTTTTCAGCAGAAACCACAACGTAGTTTGCATCCTTGAGTTTTGAGCTCAGCTCGGCCACCGTAATCAGATCCTGAGCCACTCCTGTGAGGCCCAGTGTAATAAGTGCGATGGTTGTTAAAATAATTTTCTTCATTTTAAGCAGAATTTAAATTAGAATTTGACTTGTACCTGCACAACGAATTCGTCATTCCTGATTTCTGACGGGCTTTCGGCACGGTAAACGTAATTAAGCTGCAGGCGTGTCCAGTCGTTAAAGAAGTAATTGAGGCCGAAAGTCATGTTGTTTTCCTTGTAACCCGAAGCATTGCCTGAGTCAAAGAAATCGATCATAAAGACCGGTTCTACATTCCATTTGGTCATATAGGCCATGGTAACGTATCCGCCGCTTCTTTCTTCTCCAAGCTCGATTAGGTTGCCGCTGCATCCGCCGCCAAGGTCGCGGTTGTAGTCGCCTTCATCCATAATATACTCGCCCAGAAGTGTGAATCCGCGGTATTTCAGTTTAAGTTCACCCCCAATGGTAGTCCGTGAATCCTTGTCATTAAGGTAGGAGGGGTAGCCGTAACGGAAGCTTCCGCCGAAATACAGGAAATCCCATGGGTGAAGTACAACGCGCCCGACAATGTCCTTTTTCGAATTGTTGTCGAACTTTAACAGTCCACCTCCATTCATCAGTCCGAGCTGGTATGATAAAAACGTGGTATCGTTGCCACCGAGAAGCATTGCACCCATATCTCTGAATGGTGCAACCATCTGAAGGGTGGCAGTACTGCGATAAACGGTCATAAGTCCGTTGCACGCAGTATTTGTTTCAAGTCCGAAGGGAGTCTTGAAAGAGCCAACCGACAGTTTTGCCATGCTGAAACGATCGTACGTTATAAAAGCGTCGAGCAGGTAAGGATTGGCTGAAATAAACGGACTGAGTTCCGCAACTACATAATAAGAGAAGTCGTAAGGGATCTTACCCATGGCACCAATGCGGGCACGTTCAAACGTAAAGCTGTTTTTATCAGTCTCTGCGAAGTGGTGCTCATACTGTGACTGAAGGAAACCGAACATTTTTAGTCCTTCGTCGCTGGGGGCGCCGCCGCATCCCTGGGCCGATACCCGCGGGAATGCAAATACTGCTATTAAGGAAAGTGTTAGAATGGCTCTTTTCATAGTCGTATGGATTAATTACCGGTTACGATGGGGAGATTTTTTGACATGCTTGCTTTCCACTGGTTTGGAGAAGTTCCCCATGCGGTTGATGCATTGTGGAATTTGTTCATACCCCACATTATGCTCTTAGCATTGTATCCAAGAACCCTCAGGTAAGCGGTAATAGCAGCAGAGGTCTGGCCTGTGTAGCAATAGGTCAGAATTTCTTTCGAGGGATCGAGGTAATTAACCTGTCCTTCACCAACAAGAAGAGGATTGATGCGGTAAGCTCCGGCAACATGGCCAAAACCTGCGTAATGGGTTTCCGAGAAGTAATTGTTGATAAAATAATTGCCCGGATTTGCAAGTACATCGGCAGGCTGAACCGATTTAAATCCTTCTTCCAGAACTGCAGCAATGCGTGCCTTCAGGATGTTGGCGGGAATGGTATCGGCGCTGCTGAATTTGGGACTTTCGTAGGTCAGGTTGGTAGGTGCAGCAGCAGTATTCCAGTTGGCATGGTCTGCTGCTATATTGCCAAGGTTTGAGGTCCAGATGTCGAGACTTGAATTCCATCCGCTCATGCCCCATTTAAGAGCCTGTGCATCGGCATATCCCGAAAGACGGAGAATGGCCACAGCATGCGTTGCGGTTTGCCCGGATTTGCATACAATAAGAATCGGTTTGTCAGCTTTTGCAGCTTCTGTCAGGATGTCTTTCAGATCAACCCTGTGTGCATTGACGATGTGACCGGCCGCAAATTCATCGGCAGTACGAACATCAATAATATATTTTCCGCTTACGTCACCATCGGCTGGAGCACTGAAAACAAAACCACCGATAATGGTATTGATATCCAGGTTGTTCGCAACTAAATATTTTGTGAGGGCCTTCTGTGCATCAAAGGTGTTTTCATCGTCTTTTTTACAGCTTGTCAGTACGAAAGCCGGAACAAAGGCCAGGATCAGGAAAAGTCTAATGAGTTTTTTCATTTTTTTTTGGTTTTTTTTGTTTGTGTTTTTTTGTTTCAGTCGGTTTATGATTGCTTTGGCTTAGCAGCCTCCGCCGGATTTGGGTGCTTCATGCCCGCCGCCGTTCATTTTTTCAAGATTTTTTTCATAGATGTCAGGAAATGTGAGCTCCCATTTTTTATAACCATCTTTCAGGGCGTAAATATTGGAGTATCCCAACATCTGCAAGGTTTTTGCAGCAAGAATTCCACGTTTCCCTTTCTGGTCGTATACGACAATTTTCTCTTCCGGCAGCGGCATATAAAGCCCGACGTTGTCCCAGAATGCAGAGTCGGCAATGTTGAATTCCAGACTACCCCTGGGAATGTTGATTGAGCCGGGAATGAAGCCGGGATAGTGCTCTTCCGGTTGTCTTACATCAATAAGAGTATAAATTTCTTCACCGTTCATCAGAGCTTCCAGTTCTTCGGAAGTGATAAGTTTTACTTCCTGCAGTGCTTTCTCAACCATTTCATCGGCGGAAGCATACTTCTCCTGTTTGCTGCATGCAGCCAGAGAGAACAGGACTGCAAATGCTAAGACTATTTTTTTCATGGTTACGTGTTTATGCGGTTTGGTTTTCAGTTTTGTGTTCTTCGGCAGGCTCTTCTTCATAGCCGGTGATCATAGCTTTCAGATTGGTATTGATCCGGTGCCCGGTTGTAATCATATACGTGTGTACAATTACAAAAGCCACCATTATGAATGCACCAAACGTATGCAGCACCGCTGCGATCCATAGTCCGCTGGCATCTATGGGGTTCTGCGGATAGTGATAGAACATATACAGCACTCCTGTAAGAGTCTGAACCGGAAAAATCATGATCAGCAGCCCAAGGTATGTAATCCGCTGTATGGGGTTGAGTTTGTTTCCAAATGACTTTTTGGTAGGATGTGGTTCTCCCCTGAAGATGCCGGAAGTATAATACTTCAGCTGTTCGTTGAACTTTTCACGGGTTGGAACAAAGTTCTTATACTGACCGGTAACAATAAGCCAGAATATAGTCATTATTCCAAGCAAAATAAAGGTGATGGCCGAAGCATTGTGAAGCCTGACGGCAGCTTCAAAGCCAAAGATTGTGTAGTTTCCGTGAATTTCAAATCCGGTGATGGTAAGCAGTATTACCAATGCCATCTGAGTCCAGTGCCAGAACCGCTCAAACCGGGAGTATAATTTAATTTTTTCCATCTCTTGTTTTTTTAACTCAGTGTTTACGGGCAAATATCCTCATCAAAGCATGGGTAATAACTCCGATAAGCGACAGGATTATTATGGCAAACCCTGTGTAATCCACGCCTTTGGCATAGTCACGGCCAGGGAGGTAGAATCCTGCCAGATTGGCCAGGCGGCCTTCATTGCTGCGAGTATGGCAATCGGTACATTTCAGGGTGTGTTCTTTGGGCGACACCTGGTGGTTGAGCGGCCAGTACATTTCGGTAGATACGAAGTCGAAATTTCCGCTGTAATACCTTCCTGCACTCTCCATCCCAAGCTGTATGGCAGTATCCCAGCGAAGGTCTTCCCAAAAGGCGCCTTCCCCTTTCTTCTCAGCAAATACTTTGACATTGGCAATTTCACGGGTCTCGGTATCGTATGCCTGCTTTCCGCGATGAACTTTTACAGGCCAGATTTTTGAATCCGGATCCCTGTATTCTCCCATTAATGTATTGATCTGAACGGGAATCTCCGAAATCGTATCACCGTAAAGATAATGATCTGCGGTACCGTTAAACCAGAAATATTCTGGTTTAACATCTTTGTCCCAAACAAACCGGCCTTTGATTGAAAGATAACTGTATTTGTGGTCAACATCGTATTCAGTAATCGGATTACCATTTTCGTCCCTGCGGCCGGCAGCCGACCAGTCCCAGTACATAACGGTCGGATTTACCTTGGCATATATAGGAATGTGACAGGTCTGACAGGCAACCTTGTGGTTGTGCATGTCGATTACCTTATCGTTGTGAGGGGTGTTGGTATGACAGGTTTCGCAATAAGCTCTGTTTGTGTTTTCCGATGAAACGCTGTATGCCCTTCCGGTGATGTTGTGACGTTCGGTTAAGTGGCAATCGTTGCACGACATGTCCTGCCCTGCTTTTGCCATATGCACGTCAACATACCGGTCGCAGTTAAGCATTGCCTCTTCCAGATCGCCGTGCTTTACGTTATTGCCGCCACCGCCGTGAAAGTGACAGAAGCCGCAGTTTTCTTTCAGTGGTTTGCCAACGTTGGCAGCAATAAAATTGTAATCGGGAACAGGAAATTCTGCCGTTGCATTTTCTGCCGTCGATGGCATACCGGCTCCTCCCTTGCGCTTTTTGTAGGTATCTGTATTGTCGTGGCAAACAAGGCAGTCGAGATTTGTGGGATCGTTAAAATCGAAGGTATCGTCGTTCCATCCGTAACCAATGTGACAGCGCATGCACGATCCGTTATTACCCTGGGCCGATGCACAATAATTATTAATCAGATTTTTTTTGCCTATACTCACTGTACCTCGATCGTTGGGCAGATTCGACTCGCGCTCCCATTTCCAGTGCGCCGAGGACATAAGTTCGTCGTCGCGTTTGTTATGGCATGAAAGACATGCGGCTGTGAGATCCTGCGGGCGCTCATAATTCTGCTTCAGAATTTCAAATTCGGAATGATCAACCTTTTTGTCCAAATCAGCCCTGTTCTGATAGCTGATTTCGTCGGGTGTGCCCCGGCGGTTTCCAAAGTGTACCGTGGCAAACACTACCAGAGCCGGAAGTGCCAGCACGACTAAAAATGAAGTAAGCTTTTGCAGTATGGTGTTCATGGTTGTGTTGTTAATTCATTAACAATGCGAAAATACGTTGAACCTTCAAGCATGCCCAACTTTTCTTAACCAAGTTAAACATGCTTTTTGGTCTTGTTCGTCACAAGAATCCTTGATGCGGATCAAGTTTTTTTTTGTTTCTTTGCATGTAATGCAGTTACTTATTTAGAAACATCATTATAAATGACTGAAGGACAAACATCTGCTCAGCATAGTTGTGCCATTGGCAACAATCTTATTTCCTGTATGGAAATACTTACACCCGATGAATCGACTCTTCTGGAGTCGAAAATGGTGGTTGTTAACTACCGTAAGGGAGAGATTATCTGTAAACAGGGAGCGCCTGCAACACAGATTATGTTTGTTAGGGAAGGACTGGTGAAAATCTATATGGAAAGCAACAGCGGTGAGAATCTTGTGCTTCACATCATGCCGGAAATGAATATCATAGGTTTGTCTGCTCTTTTTGAAGGCAACAATGTTTACCAGTTTTCAGCTCAGGCATATATAAATACACGAGTTCAGGTTGTTGATATTCAGACCTTCAGGCAACTGATTCGCACCAATCCTGAATTTTCTCTGAAAATCATAGCTTTACTTGCAGAGTACAATACAATTATCAGCGGCCGTTTTTTCTGCCTTACCCAAAAACAGACGTACGGACGCCTGGCCGATGTATTGCTTTGCCTTGCCAATCGTATCTATAAACAGCGGAAATTCCCACTCAGCCTTTCAAGAAAGGAACTTGCCGAAATCGCAGGTATGTCGGTTGAAAGCGTTGCCAGAATTCTGACGCGATTCAAGGAAGAGAATCTGATAGAAATGGAGTGCAAACACCTGAATATTGTTGATTACGACAGGCTGTTCGATATCAGCTTAAAGGGCTGACTTGGATTTATTCACCCCTTTACGTGAAGTTGTTTACATTAAAGGTGCCGATACCGGCCTTAACTCATCCATGGTTTTGGTTTTCGTGATTTTCCCCACAGGATAACGCAGGAAATGGCTGTCCCAGTAAGGCGTTTGACTGTAGAACCAGTTCAGGATATTCCATTGATTGCCGGAAAATTCCGGGTCATTTTTCTTCCGGTTTTCAAAATCCTTTCTGATTTCCGGATTTTTCTTCATCATTTCCCGGGCCATCGTTTCCATAACGTAAGTTTCACTGTATTCCTTCTGTTCAAATACAGCGTTAAAAAAGCCCCATTCCACAAATGAACCCGGTGCCGCAGGTTCCAGGATTGCTGCAATTACCTTTGCTGAGCGCTGGTCGGTTTTAATAATATAGGATCCTGCAGGAAATCTCCGTATTTCAGTTACTGGATCAAACTTGGTGTTTACCATATGCCTGCCTTCATTGGGTGTTTTTCTGAACTCGTAATCCCTGAATCGATAGGAATCAACCGTTATCTCACGATCTGCAGTTAATATTTCCATTTTTATGCCGTGCAGACTCATTCGTTCGGCAATGTCTTTCCATTCGGCTGGTAAAATATACGCTTCAGGAAGCCTTATTTCAACTGCCGGTTCTGTTTTGTTAAAGAAAGGCAGTTTCATGGTTACCGGCTTTGCATTATCATAAACAAACCAGTCTCCTCCAGTCAGATCGCTCTTTAAAACCTTATAGTCAAAGCCTTTAAATTCGACCATTGTACTGTCGTCCTGCTTTGTTTTCCAGTTTAATGCATAGTCCTGTTTTCGGAAGGCCGGAGAGGCAGTGGATTGATCGGCCATCTGGATCATCGTTTTCAGGTTATCCGCCTGGTGGTTAACTATAAACAGGGTGTGAATCAGCATCTGGATGGTGGCATCAACACGGGTTTTATAGTCCTTAAGCATGTGGGTTTCGATAAGCAGGGCCGGCCGGTTTTGCACGGCTGCATAGCCCTGTGAGATCATGGGCGGTGCGGCGCCGGTTCTCAGTCCGCTGCGAGGGTCATGCCAGTTGCGGAACTGCACGTAAGGGAAGATCGGGAATCCGCTTTTTTCCATGGCAGACTTAACCCTGGGCTCATAAATATTCTGAAGCCATCGGGTAATTCCGCTGTCAAGAGTTCCGAATACCTCAATATCATACGTAAGGGCATACTGAAAGTCGGCCCCGTCGGTTGTGTGAATATCGACAAAGAAATCGGGAAGCCATTCGGAATACATTCTGAGCCAGTGCTGCATTTCCACAGCATCGGCTTTAAGAAAATCGCGGTTCAGATTCAGGTTTCTGGCATTGGTTCTCCAGCCCATCTCCTCCGGACCGTTTTGGTTGATGCGGTTATGCGGTCCGAAACGCTCATGTCCGTCCACATTCATAATAGGAATAAAAAGTATGGAAGCTTTCCCGAGAAGATCGCGGTGTTTTTTGTGAATAAGCATGTCTCTGAGTAATACCAGCCCTGCGTCCTTGCCATCCGGTTCACCGGGATGTATGCCGGCCTGGATCAGTATCACTACCCTGCCTTTTGCCCTTATAGCCTCAGGCGTAGTTAACCCGTCGCGGTCAATAATCATCATTGGAATTTCCCTACCCTGATGACTGGTGCCTATATTTACGATTGAAGCAACCTGCGATGCCGCTGCCAAACGTTCACAAAAATCAATGGTTTCTTTGTATCCCGGTGTTTTAAGATATGCGGATGCTTCGTAATATGTAGTCCAGTCCTGCGCCTGTAAACCAGTTGTCAAAATGATCAGCAGAAGAAAAATCAGCCGTTTCATACTTCGTAAGTTTATAATAACGGCAAAAATAAAAATTTTGACATCAGCTTTTTAATCCCTTAAACACATAGTAAGTAATCGAGTCCGTACTTATTTGTACAATGTGCTCTCGATTACCGGCGGATGCGGTCACTTTGCCGGTGATAACTCAGTAACGCTGAAAAGTTGAAGTATGGAATCCGTTTCCGGTGCATGGGAAAGTGAAAAGAATGTTAAAATTCGTTAAAGCCAGCAAGTATCTTCCGTTTAAGGTGTCGAAAGGCAAACACCGGCTAAGCTGATTTGTTGAATACGGTTCCGGAAATAGAGTAATTTTGCAACCCTAAATTTTTCTTTTATGAATTCCTGTTACAGACTGCCTGGCTTATTACTGTTTATTCTGATTGTTTTCCAGCCTGCTCAATTGTTTTCTCAAGGTCCGGGCCGCGGTCAGGGTTTGTCCGGTGAAACCGTCCGCCCGGCTATTGGTGTGCTAAGGGGCAAGCTGCTCGATGAAAGATCCGGGTTACCGATTGAATATGGAACCATCGCCATTCTTAAAGCCAGGGATACCTCTATGGCAGGCGGTACCATTACCGATTCAAAAGGCAACTTCCGTATTGAAAAAATTGAAGTTGGAAAGTACATTGTCAGAATTCAGTTCATGGGATTCGAAACAAAAGAATTGACCAATATCATGATAAAACCGTCGGATTCTGACGTCAATCTTGGAACGATTAAACTTAAACAGACAGCTGCCAGTTTACAGGGAGTCGAAATTACTGCGGATCGGGAGATGTTAGTAACAAACCTCGACAAAAAGGTTATTAACGTCGATAAAAATATTGCTTCCATAGGCGGATCTGCGGTCGATGTTATGGAAAATGTTCCATCGGTAACGGTCGATGCTGAAGGAAACGTAAGTCTCAGGGGTAACAGTAACGTTACAATTCTGGTTGATGGCAAGCCTACCGGACTGTCGGAAATCAGCAGCGGCGATCTTCTGCAACAGATACCGGCTTCCTCTATCGAGAGTGTTGAGGTTATTACGAATCCTTCGGTCCGATATGATCCGGAAGGTACTTCCGGCATTATTAATATTGTTTTAAAGAAGCGAAGCCTGCAGGGATTGAACGGGATGGCATCCTTTACTGCCGGGACGGGTGACCGTTACAACACATCCCTTAACCTGAATTACAGAAAAGACAGAATCAACTTGTTTGCCGGATACGATAACCGTATCGGGCGATTCAACTCAACCGGCCTGTCTGAGCGTAATACAGTTGACAATGAGATAAATAGCTTATTACTTCAGAATCAGAGCATGCGTAACAACCGAAATATGCATAATCTTAACACAGGGTTGGATTTTATGCTTGACAATTACAATACGCTTAGCTTTTCGTTCCAGATGAGGGATATGTCGTTTACCAATAAAGGCAGCAACCGGTCCTACTCGTTTATTACAACCGGGGAAGACCAGGTTACCGATACGGTCAGAAATTTTAACCGATACAGCGAAAGTTCACGGGAGATAGATTCATACAATTATACGCTGTCGTATAAACGTACCTTTTCCACTAAAGGCAAAGAGCTTACGGCTGATTTCATGGTTATTGACAATGCCATGGCCGGCTTACAGGATATTATTCAAAATGAGTATTCTGCAGGAGCTGTTACAGGTGATACAGCCATGCAGCTCTCAACATCGCAGAATACAAACAGGATGTACACTGCCCAGTTAAATTTTATAACTCCGGTTGGTAACGGGGGAAGGCTCGAAACGGGGTTTAAGAGCACCGTAAAGGATATTACCATGCGGAACAACCTTTCCGATTATAGTTATCTTTTAATGAAATGGATTGAAAACGAAAGTGCCGTTAATAATTTTGATTATTTTGAACAGATTCATGCTGTTTACGGCATTTATTCAGCAACCTATGACAAATTAAAATATCAGGCCGGGCTGAGGGTTGAACAACTGATCTCAGAGTCAGAAATAATTAACGAGAACGACCGGTTTAGTTATTCATACCCCAGTCTGTTTCCTTCTGTGCACCTTGTTTATGAACTATCCGGAACGCAACAGCTGGCACTTTCCTACAGCAGAAGAGTCAGGCGCCCGCATAACCGCCATTTGAATCCTTATGTGGATTACTCCGACTCACTTAATATCAGGTATGGTAATCCGCGCCTGAAGCCGGAGTTTATCAATTCGTATGAATTGGGCTGGTCGAATTATTGGGGTAAAAATTCTCTGAATGCTTCCTTGTTCTACCGGCAAACAGTTGGGGTTATCACGAATATTACACAGCTTGAGGGCAATGGTGTTACTTCCACTACATATGAGAATCTCAAGAATGAACGTTCATACGGGCTTGAACTGATCGGCAATCGTGAGTTTACCAAATGGATGAAGACAAATCTCAATGTTTCGTTTTTCAAGAGCGAGTACGATGGCAGTGAAGATTTCGGGATTGACCGGGCTGAGAGTTTTCAGTGGATGGCTAAGCTGAATATGAATTTTGCCCTGAGGAAGGATCTGAATCTGAGCTTTGCCGGGAACTACAACTCACCCCGAACCATGGCTCAGGGCAAGATGGATGCCATGTATTTTGCAGATATGGCACTCAGGTATGATTTTCTGAAAAACAGTGCATCTGTCAGCCTCAGAGTGAGTGACATCTTTGATACAAGGCGTTTTATTGGTGAAACCTGGGGGCCTGGTTTTGTGATTACATCGGACCGTAAGATGGATTCCAGAGTTGTATATCTTGGTTTTTCATACAGGCTCAATAATTACAATCGTCAAAGAGATCGCGACCGGAACAATCAGAACAGTGATGAAATGGATGGAGAGGATTTTTAGAGAACTCTTCCCAGTCTTTGGTTCATTAGTAATTTAAAGTTCCTTCGAAAGCAATACAGTAGATAAAAGCAGGGATCGAATAACCGGCATATTTTAACTTTTACAGAAACCCGGGCAAGTGATTTAAATTCATCGGATGGCGGGCTGTTAAGGACGTAGAATCTGATACCTCCGTTTTTTTTTCAGGCCAATGTTATTAACTTTGGAGAATTAACAGCCGGATCATGCAAGTATTCTTGAGGAGTACCGCAATCTTTCTTTTTACATTACTGATACTGGCGTTACCGGTACACGGTCAGCATCCTGTTTTCAGACATTTTACGGTTGACGATGGGTTGCCCAGCACTGAAATTTATCATGTTTACCAGGATTCGAAAGGATATATCTGGCTTGCAACCAATATGGGAGTTAGTCGCTACAACGGTTTGGAATTCAAGAATTTTTCAATCCAGGAGGGGCTTCCCGAAAATACAGTCTTCGAAATATATGAAGATTACGATGAAAGAATCTGGTTTGTTGGATTTCCGTTTCAGCTGGCTTATTATAAGAATGGTAAAGTTGTTCAGTACGAATTTAATGAAATAATTGGCGAAACAATCAGTAAGCATGCCATACCAATTAAATATTCATTCTCTGTAGATAGAGATAATACTGTTCATGCCGGCCTGCTTTTCGAAGGTCTTATAAGTGTTGATTCGACTGGAGAAATTAGCAGATATGGAGAATTATATCCCCCCGGATACTATACAGACCTTCTTGTTCGCGATGATAGGGTGTTAGTATCTCAGGGCGATACAACTCAAGTATATCATCTTCGTCTGAATTATGAGAAAGGGAAATATTCATTTAAACTTAAATCGGACCAGATTAAATTTTTTGACAGGCAAGTAATTGCTATAAAGTCTTTTAATAATTATATTATATATTCACAAAGTAACGGCTTGGCTATTTTTGAATATACAAAATTAATCAAACAAGTATTTATAGATTCCAGAATTTTAGGTATTAATGTTGATAAGATCGGAAATTTATGGGTTGGTACGGAGAAAAATGGCGTAAAATGTTACCTCGAAAGTGGTCTCTCTTCCGGACCAGCCATTCACTATCTTCAAGGATTATCCGTCTCTTCTGTTCTGCAGGATTCCGAATATGGAATGTGGTTTTCCACAGTTGATAACGGTCTCTATTACCTTCCGTCCAATGGATTTATGGGATTAACTACGGATGATGGCCTGTCTAATAATAAAGTAAATAGCGTATTGCTTAATTCAGGTAAATTATATATTGGTACAAACGATAATGTAATTAATATTTTTACAGATAATAAATTGTACACAAGAGAAGTGTCAGATAATAATAAAAACAGAATACTTACATTGACATCCGGTTTGAATAACAGCGTTTGGATTGCAACAAATGAGTATTTGTATCTTATGGACAGTACAGGTACTTTGGAAAGATACACTAATAAAATCAGGGAGGATCTTAATGTTCAAAAATATTTAATGGAAGCTGATGTTTTCAGCATTTTCTGTATGAGTCTGGCAAAGGATAGTAGTTTGTGGTTTGGCGGTGGAATTGGGCTTACGAAATTTAAAAATGGGAAAACATTGTATAACTCATTGTATAATGATTCTATAGGTTTAAGGGTAACAGCAATTCATGAAAAGGCCAATGGAGATGTTTTAATCGGAACCAACAACGGGGTATTTGTTAAAAAGGATAATGGAATTATTGCATTTGATCCGGATAATAAATTGCTGAATACACGAATTACAGATGTCGTTCAATACAATGAAGAACTTACCATTATTGCTACCAAAGGCGCTGGTGTTGTGCTATACGGCTCCGGATCCGCCATCCAGATTTCCAGGTTAAACGGTCTTTCCAGCAATTCTGTTACCGCCTTGCTTATAACCGGCAACCTGCTTTGGATTGCAACAAATTACGGACTTAATATGTTAGACCTGAAAAAATTGATTGCCGGGAAGATAGATATTACTGTCTATAAAAAGGATCATGGCCTGATTTCTAATGAAATTACCGATATTACAGGAGACCAGCACAGGATTTTCATTGCCACGAACAACGGCATAACCATTTTCGATCGCAAAAATCACCAGCCTTACGATACCAGACCCCCCATTTATATAACGGATCTGCATATCATGAAAAAGGATACGGCATTGATGCCGGGATACTCCTTAGCGTACAATCAGAATATCATTACGATTGGATTTCATGGAATTTCCTATCGCGAGGCCGGACAACTTACCTATCATTACAGGCTTAAAGGATTGAATGAGAGTTGGTCACAAACAAATAATTCGGAAGTAGAATATGCTTTTCTTCCTCCAGGAAAGTATATTTTTGAAGTTGTTGCCTCCAATTCTAACGGCTTGAAAAGTATTCATCCGGCTGTTTTGTCGTTTGAGATCCGATCTCCGTTCTGGAAGAGATGGTGGTTTGTTGCCCTCATCCTGATTTTAGGAAGTCTTTTAATCTACCTGTTTTATCACCACCGGATACAACTGTTGCGGAAAGAAAACAATCTTAAGAATGACATAAACTGGTACAGACAGCAAGCTCTTTCAAAGCAAATGGACCCCCATTTTGTTTTTAATACGTTAAATAGCATACAGTCTTATATCATTAAAAACGACCGGCTGTCTTCAGCACAATATCTGTCGAAATTTGCAAGACTTATGCGTTTAATTTTAAATAACTCTCAGAAGCAGGCTGTTCCTCTGCGCGATGAACTGGATGCACTCGGTCTCTACCTTGAACTTGAGTCGCTTCGTTTTAATGAGCGATTTGAATATGCTATTATTGTTGATCCTGAAATCGACAGGGACGCTTGCTACATTCCTGCATTCCTGATACAACCTCTTGTTGAAAATGCTATCTGGCATGGGATTATGGGACTCAACAGCGCCGGTCGTATTGAAATAAGAATGTCAAAAGTTGTAGAAGGTAATCACTTGAAATGCATGGTGCAGGACAACGGGATTGGTCGTAAAAAATCGGAAGAAAACAAACCGGTAAGCCCCGAATCCCGGAAATCTATCGGAATATCGTTGATAACGTCCCGATTGAATCTGCTCAACAATTATTACGGTGTAGATATGAAACTGGTTTACACCGATCTGTATGATGAGGAAGGTAAAGCAACAGGTACACGGGTCGTTATTAATCTGCCCCTGATCTCCTGAGTCTATATATTCAGCTTTTCTCCTTCCGATTTGGCAATTACCAGGGCAGCACAGGTGTCGCCGTAAACATTTACAGCCGTTCTGAACATATCCAGGATGCGGTCAACCGCCAGTATTAGTCCAATTCCCTCCAGCGGAAGTCCAACAGCATTCAGCACTATAGTCATCATTACAAGGCCTGCCATCGGAATGCCTGCGGAACCTATGGCAGCCAGTAATGCGGTAATTACTATAATTAACTGCTGGCCAAAATTCAGGTCAATTCCGTATGCCTGAGCGATAAACATCACTGCAATGCATTCGTATAATGCCGTCCCGTTCATGTTGATGGTAGCTCCCAGAGGAAGCGTAAAACTCGAAATCTTGGATGAAACCCCGTCTTTACTCTCAATTGCTTCCATTGTTAACGGAAGTGTTGCACTGGAAGAAGAAGTGGAAAATGCTGTCAAAAGTGGAACCGACATGTTCCGGAAATGTTTGAACGGATTTATCCGCGTTGTAACCCATACTATAACGTGAAGGGTTATAAATGTATGAATGATAAGTGCAGAAAGCACTGTCAGCATATACAATCCCATGCTCGACCCTAACTGAATGATGGCAGCCTGATCGCCTGCATACTTCGAAATAACCGATGCAATGATTGCAAAAACCCCGTAAGGCGTTAGCCTGATTACGGCCATGGTTACTTTCATCATAACGCCAAACACGGCGTCGAAAAAACGGTGTATAACCTGCTGATTGGAAGTGGAGGTGATGTTGGTAAAAAATCCAAAAACCATGGAAAAGAAAATCACCGGAAGGATTTCTCCCTGAGCAAGGGAACGAAAAACGTTATCAGGAACAGCATTCAGAAGGAGCATGCCGAGAGACTGATCTGCTGCCGGCAGGTAATCAACGGTCTCAGCCAATGCAAGATCGGCTCCGGTTCCGGGTCTGATCAGATTAACCAACAGAAGCCCGAGTACAATGGCAAAGAAACTTGTGGAAAAGTAAAATCCTATAGTCTTTAGCCCAAGCCTGCCAAGACTCTCCGGTGTTCCAATGCCGGCAATTCCCGTGATAATTGAACTCATTATCAACGGTATAATTACCATTTTAAGCAATCTGAGAAATAAATCACCAGCCCATGCAACCCAGGGCGTGAATCCCGGAAAGTAAACACCAAAAAGAGTTCCTCCAGCCAGGGCAATCAGAATCTGCCAATGCAGCGAAGGTGCTTTTATCTTCATGTATTGTATGTTTTTATGAGCACTGGTTGATGGCTTCAACTTTTCTTTTGCAAACATACATAACCCCGGGGTTTTTTGTGCCTTATGACGGAAAGTTGTTTCTTTTTCAAGCTGTTTGCTTATTTCGGGGGATGGATGTACGATCCCGGACTTGCATTTTCTTTCGGAATTATGTAGGTTTACATTCTTCAAATTTATCCAATGGCCAAAAGCTTCTTACTCATATTCACATTACTGTTACTTCAGTTGAACGCAGGGGCTCAGTATCCAAATATCCTTATCGGAACGCAGAGAACACCAAACGAACCATCTATATGTATTGATCCCCGCAATCCCGGCAGGATGGTGGTTGGTGTGAACATTGATACGTATTATACTTCTGACGACGAGGGACTGACCTGGAATGAAGCCCGCTTGTTTTCGAATGCATACGGTGTGTGGGGCGATCCCTGCATCGTGGTGGATACACTGGGCTATTTCTATTTCTTTCACCTGTCGAATCCTCCCGGTCCTGCATGGATTGATCAGATCGTTTGTCAGAGATCCGAAGATTATGGTATATCCTGGACCGACGGAACTGGAATTGGATTCGCCGGTACCAAAGCCCAGGATAAGGAGTGGGCGGTTGTAAATCCCTTCAATAATCACATCTATGTTACCTGGACTCAATTCGATGAATACGGCAGTGCGAATCCGGCCGACAGCACCATTATACGCTTTTCCAAATCCGCTGATCATGGGTTGACGTTCAGTGAGCCGGTCCGCTTAAATAAAGTAGCCGGAGATTGTATCGATAGCGATAATACGGTTGAAGGTGCCGTTCCTGCTGTCGGACCCGAAGGACAGATATACGTTTCGTGGTCAGGGCCTGAAGGAATCGTTTTTGACCGGTCCTTCGACGGCGGCGAAACATGGCTCGACAACGACATTTTCGTAACGGATCAGCCGGGTGGATGGGACTTCACCATTCCAGGAATATACAGAGCCAACGGTATGCCTGTGACCTGCTGCGATCTGAGCAACGGCCCCAACCGGGGTACTATTTACATCAACTGGAGCGATCAGCGTAATGGAACCGACGATACCGATGTGTGGCTTGTGAAATCTACCGACCAGGGCTTAACCTGGAGTCAGCCCGTACGGGTTAACGACGATAAACCCGGTAAACATCAGTTTTTTACCTGGATGACCATAGATCAGTCGAATGGAAGGCTATGGTTTGTTTTTTACGACCGGCGTGAACATGAAGATACCAATACAGATGTGTATGTGGCTTATTCGGCCGATGGAGGCGAAACTTTTTTTAATTTGAAGGTTAGTGAAGAGCCCTTTGTGCCAACTTCCAATATCTTTTTCGGCGATTATACCAGCATAGCCGCAGTTGATGGATTTGTAAGGCCGGTTTGGACCCGCCTGCACGAAAATCAGCTGTCAATGTGGACAGCCCTTCTGAACGATGTAATCCCGGTTGTAAAAGAACCGGATCCCGATGCCCCACTGGCCGGTCTGAAGGCTGTTCCCAATCCGTTTAACACGGCTGCAGCGGTATCTTTCCGGCTTCGCGACGACGACTTCGTGAGCCTCGATCTGTATGATCTTATGGGACGGAAACTGGCCACTCTGATAGATCATCAATTTTTAACGGCTGGCAAATACGTAGAATATCTTAATCTTCAATCTCTTGGAATTCCAGCTGGGGTGTATATGCTCAGGCTGATAAGCCCTGTCGGCCAATCGTCGTATAAAATCGTTTTTTCCGGTTGATGCGGAAAGAGAGTGCCGGACCGAATGCAATGATTTTGTATTTTCGCAGGCTGACATGTCCACTGTCATTTCAAATATTGCTTGTGAATGGAAGATAACCTGAGGAAAATCCTCTCAGATGCCCGTGAATTGTCGATAAAATTCGGCTTCGGGAATATTAATATCGATTTCATTGCCAATAAACTGGGAATATCCAAAAGCGAACTGGATGCATATTTTAAGGGTGATGCAGACCTGATTGACCGTATACTGGAATCGGAGCGGAATTCTTTTAAAGCAATTTTTGATGAGAATAATTTCGAAGAAGTTAATGCCATCGAAATTCTCATGATTGTGAGTCAGGCTCTTAACAGCCGTTTTTTTGATCTAACCCCCTCAGTTACCAACGATCTGAAACAGCTCTATCCCGAACTATACCAGCATCATCTCGAGCAGCGGGTTGAGTTCATCTTTGATAAGATGAAAATTAATATTGAAAAGGGAATTCGTCAGGGTGTATACCGCGAAGACCTGAGTATTGAATTGATGGCCAGGCTATACATCAGTCGTCTTTACGACCTTCATAATCCCGATTTCTTTCCTCCCGACAGGTTCTCCTTTAAAGTCCTCTACGAAGTAATGATTGACAGCTTTATTCGCGGAATTGCAAACGAAGAAGGACTGAGTCAATACAAAAAGCTGAGAAAAGTATATAAAATGTGCTAACCTCCGGATTCCCTGGAGCCCGTTGCCTGAACATTTTTTTAGCGCATTTTGTTATTCCATCCACATCAAAGTTGAAGCAGTTGTCTGATTTCTGGAAAGACCTTAACCGGCCCTTTTTCTTATTGGCTCCCATGGAAGACGTTACCGATACCGTTTTCAGGGAACTTGTAATGTCGGTGTCGTCAGGGAATCACCTCAGGGTGCTTTTTACTGAGTTTACCTCTGTCGACGGTATATGTCACCCTAAAGGTCGCGATGCCGTTATTCACAGACTTATGGTTAATGCTTCTGAACGCAAAATCCTCGGTGAACTTAACGCCAGGCTCGTTGTGCAGATTTGGGGAAATGATCCTGAAAAATTCTTTGAGGCCAGCCGTTTTATTAAAGATAATTATCGCTTTGATGGGATTGATATCAACATGGGATGCCCGGCAGAAAAAATCGTGAAGCAGGGTTCCTGTTCCGCTCTTATCGGACAGCACACCCGTGTAAGTGAGATCATCCAGGCTGTTCGTGAAGGCTCCGGAATGCCTGTTAGTGTGAAGACACGAACCGGACTCAGAGAACATACCACAGAATCGTGGATAACCCATTTGTTGCAATGCAAGCTTTCAGCAATTACGCTTCATGCAAGAACACAACGCGCGATGTCGCTCAAACCGGCCGAATGGAATCAGGTTGCACTTGCCGTAAAATTGCGTAATTCAATTACTCCGGAAGTTAAGCTGATTGGGAATGGCGATGTTGCCGATATGTATCATGGCCTGAAATTGATCGAAAGCACTGGCGCCGACGGAGTAATGATTGGCCGGGGAATTTTTTCCGATCCCTGGTTTTTTAATAACGCCAGCCTCGAACGCAATAGGCATGAAAAACTCCAGCTTCTCCGGAAACATATAAACCTTTTCCGCGATACCTGGCCGGTAGGAAAAAATTTTAATATCCTGAAGCGCTTTTTTAAAATATATGTTCATGGTTTCGACGGTGCAGCATCCTTAAGGGCGCAGCTGATGGAAACTACCCGGCCTGAAACAGCCATTCAGATTATTGAAGAAAACCTATAATTGTCATGGGCAAGATTATTCATATTTAATGGATTTTACCGGATTGGCCGAAGCTGCTTTTATGGCATGAAAGCTGACCGAACCTAAAGTAACAACCAGTGCGATGATTCCCGCCAGCAGAAAAGTGGCAATACCGGGGTTTATATGATAAGCGAAATTGTCAAGCCACTTGTCGAGAAAGTACCAGGAAACTGGTGTTGCAATTACAAATGCTGCAGCCATTAACAGAAGCGATTCTTTGTAAAGCATCCGGAGAACTGTAGCAACCGAAGCTCCCAGAACCTTGCGTATTCCGATCTCCTTTGACCGCTGAGAAGCTGTAAATGAGGAAAGCCCCACAAGACCGAGTAAAGCAATGAAAATTGAAAGCACGGAAAAAACCATAAAGACTTTCCCTACCCTTTTTTCAGCAGTGTAAAGTTCGTCGTAACTTTCATCCAGAAAGAAATAATCGAACGGACGATTGGCTCCCGATGTTTCCCATTTATTCCTGATGAAGTTTATGGTGCCTGTTTTGAATCCGGGCTTTATGCGCACGGAAAGAAGGTTCATGGGGAATTCAGGTATAAAGAGGATAATTGGTTCTACTTTATTGTGTAATGACGTGAAATTAAAATCTTTAACGACGCCGATTACTTTCATCATCCGACCTCCGCTTCCGTCGAGTTCAAAGTTGTAGTGTATTTTTTTGCCCAGCGCATCTTTTCCCCATCCCAACGACTGGGCACAGGTTTCATTTATAATAACTGCTTCAAGCCGGTCGGTTCCCATATCCTTGCTGAAACTTCTTCCTTCAATGAATTCAAGTCCAAGTAATTCAGGGTAATCATAATTGCAGGGGATCAGATTTAAGGCGTATTCCTGCATCTTTTCTTCTTTCTCGACGCGCATCACCTGAATCCCATTCCTTCCGCCTGGTATTCCGGCCGACAATTCTGCGTTAACTATTCCCGGGTACTCCAGCAAATCATTTCTGAAGGATTCAATTCTGCTGAGGAATGCTGTGTCCTGTACTTCCAGCACCAGCAAATTTTCTTTATCAAAACCAAGACTTGCAGTTCTCATAAAGTGAATTTGTGAATAAATCACCAGCGTTCCGGTAATCATTGCCACTGAAATGATAAGCTGAATGGTTACAAGTCCTTTTCTCATCCAGGATCCTTTTCTGCCTGCATGCACTCTGCCTTTCAGAACTATGGCAGGCTGAAAGGATGAAAGAAATAATGCGGGATAAGTCCCCGACAGAATGCCGGTAAACAGGGCAATGACAAACATGCATGAAAATAGTGCCAGACTTCCTATAATGCTGAATGACAACTGTTTGCCCGAAACATCATTAAACACCGGAAGTAGTAATTGCATCAGCGCAAGCGAAATAAAAAATGAAATGAATGCCAGTATAAGGCTTTCGCTTATAAACTGCCGTGCAAGCTGGCCGCGGTTTGCTCCAACTACCTTGCGCAATCCCACTTCCCTGGCTCTGGCTGCTGCCCTGGCTGTAGCCAGATTCATATAGTTGATCGACGCCAGCACCAGAATCATTATCCCAATAATCCCCAGTACATACACGTAAATAAGATTGCCGACGGGCAGATCACCGGCAAGTTTGGATGTGTGGTGAACTTTATCGATACGGGTTGCCATAAGCGCAAAGCTCCCGTTGATCTGATCCCCGATTTCACGCATGTACTTTTCATACACGACTGGAAATTTTGATAAAAGAAAATTTACATCCGAACCTTCATTGAGCAGAATGTACGAGTAAACACCCACATTCCAGAACATTCCGGGTTCCATGCTTGAGAAGCGCTCCTCTCCGACAAGATTGGACAGTGTTCCCATTGAAAGGAGTATGTCGAATTTCAGATGCGAATTATCCGGCAGATCGCGAAAAACCCCGCTAACTTTATAATTTCGTCCGCTTCCTGTAACAACAGTCTTTCCGTAAGCCTCTTCTGTGCCAAAGTACTTCCTTGCAGTACGTTCACTCATAATCAAATGGAATGGATCGGTAAGAGCATGATCGGGATTTCCTTCCGTGAAGTTCAGCGAAAACATTACGGGAGCAGTGGAGTCGGCAAAATAGTTCTGACGTTCAATAAATTCCTTGTCATTGTACCTTAAAATCAGGTTGTCGTTCGGTGCAAATCTGCAAAACATTTCAACATCAGGAAATTCCAGTTTTAGGGCTGGTGCCATAGCCACTGAACTTACCGCAAACCGGTCGTGTTTATTGTTGATGGAAAAATCGCCCTCAAGCCTGTAAATACGCCTGTAGTCATCGTAATGCCTGTCATAACCCAGCTCATCGTTAATGTATAGCAGAATGAAAAAAGCTGCCGTAATGCCCAGCGAAAGTCCCAGAATGTTGATTAAGGTATAACCCTTGTTACGTGAAAAGTTCCGGAATGCGCTTTGTATGTAATTGCTGACCATTGTTGTTGGTATTGATTTCAAAAAATTCCGGGAACGGGTCGATTTCCGGAATTTTACACACCGTTGACTGACATGTACCCGTGCCAGCGTTTTCCATTAATCATGCCATTGTGTTTAAAAAGCTGATTAACAATGTAATGAAAAGATTCCACAGCATCTGTACGTCCATTTTTGTTCGATAATTGAGGGTCTGGTGTCCACGTCCGGACACTTTACCTGAAAATGTGTCATGCATTAATGAAATGCATGATTTTTGTCGTTACTTGTGTCTTGATGTATTAATGAATGCATGAACCTGCATTTCAGGCGCGGACGTAAAAGTTTAGCAAAAGGGTTAATGCGTAACAGGCTATTTTACCCTTTCATAAAAGACGTTGCGGTTTGTCGTCTTAATAATTTTTATAAAAGCCATTTTTTGGATTGCGTCGTTAATTTTTGGAATTATCCGGAAACCGGATAAAAAAAAAGGAAGTATGAATTACAGGGAGACAGAGGAGTGGTATGCCAGAATTTGCAATCTGCTGGAGCAGCAAAGGGTTGCGGATGCACTTGATAAAATTTCTCAGGTTGCTGAGATTAAGGGTTTCGTCACAAGCCTTGCACAGGTAGATGAGCTTCGGTTTACATATGGGAACATGCTGAGCTATACGATGAAAGGTGTTGAGGATGCTCAGCGTGAGCAAATCTATCATCGTTTGCTGGTTTCAATATATGAACTGGCCGATTCCATGAAAATGGATTTGCTTGCTCGCAGCGGTATGATGCTTTCGACTCTGAAAAAGGAGCTCGACAAAGAGATGCGACTGGATAATCAGGAGCTTGGGGAAAGCCTGGTAAGCTTGTCGTTCGATCATGAACTGGATGAAATGCTACGCAGTACCATACTTTTTAACGATGAATCGGAAAGCGAAATTGCAGTTAATCACCGTAAAGCTATTTTCAGAACCTTCCGGCTTTTATGGCTTACCGATAAGTTAAGCGAGGACGATGCTACCCGTGTTGCGGGTATCTTCCGAAGCACTTCCATTCCCTGGTATGAAAAATCCATGATGGTAAGTGCTCTTACTCTGGGCATTTTAAGAGTATTCGACGTCCGCAAACTGGAACTCCTCATCGCGCTTTACGATCATCCGGATCCGCAGATTTCACAACGCGCGCTTGTTGGTATGCTGATAGTTTTTAACTTTTTCGGGAACCGCATCGTGCTTTATCCTTCGGTGATAGACCCGCTGATGCTGCTGAAGAACAACGAAAAGTTCGCTGCAGAATCGGAATCGGTAATTATACAGTTTATACGGTCGAAGGATACCGAAAAGATAACCCGTAAGTTCAGGGAAGAGATTGTGCCGGATGTAATTAAGTTTAACCAGGATCTTAATGAGAAGCTTGATCTGGAGAAACTGATGACTCCTGAAGAATTTCTTGACAAAAATCCCGACTGGGAGAAGTACTTCGATAATCAGCCGGGCCTGGTCAGAAAACTGGAAGAGCTGACCAATATGCAGCTGGAAGGCTCGGATGTTTTTCTTGGCGCCTTTTCCATGCTGAAAAATTTCAGCTTCTTCAGCGATCTTCCAAATTGGTTTCTTCCTTTTTATAAAGATCACTATGCGGTTGTAAATGCGTTAAAGGATGAAACCGAATCGATGCGCAAAACCATAGGGGAGGGCATTGAGCGCTCGGTATATATGTGTAATTCCGATAAGTTCTCATTTATCCTGAATCTCCCGCTCATGCCGGCACCTCAAAAGAATATGATACATCAGATGTTTGAAGCGGAAGCGGGGCAGCTGGAGGAACTTATCGATGAAGAATTAAGTAATCCGGACCTTCGCAACAAACGGATCGTCATTCAGTATATACAGGATCTGTATCGTTTTTTCAGGTTACATCCGCTCAGAGCCGAATTTACCGATGTCATTGCTTTTTCAGGTGAAGCCCATATGTCGCAGCCGTTTTCGACTTTGGTCGAAGATGCTTCTCACCTTAAAACCATCGCATCGTTTTTCTTCGATCACGATCACTTTGATGAAGCTCTCAGAATTTTCAGTCTGCTTGAGAAAAAAGGTGAAAGTTATGCTGAACTCTTCGAAAAGTCGGGTTACTGCTATCAGCAAAAAGGAGAATATTTGCATGCGATTACATACTATCGCAAAGCCGATCTTTTTGATACCAACCGGAACTGGCTTTTAAGCAAAGTTGCACAGTGCTACCTTAAAATGGGCGATACCGCCCAAGCTCTTGAATCGTACCTGGAGCTGGATGCTATTGAGCCTTCCGGACTAAAGACGGCTGCAGCCATTGGTACCTGTTATCTAAATCTGAATGAACCGGAAAAGGCGCTTGATTATTTCTACCGAATTGAATTTGCAGATCCCGGATCGGTCAATGCCATGCGACCGGTTGCATGGTGCCTTCTGATAACCGGAAAAACGGAGGCGGCGATACCTTATTATAATCAGCTTCTTTCAGAGAATCCGAATGCTTTTGACTATATGAATGCCGGTCATCTGGCGCTTTGTATGGGAGACAGGATTCAGGCAACGGAACATTATGTTAACAGTATCAGGCTGAGAGGAGGCGACCTGAAATCTTTCCTCAAGAGCTTTGCTGCCGACCGGCGCTATCTTATTTCTAACGGGGTGGATGTAAACGACCTGCCGTTTGTACTCGACTGGGTAAGACTACGGTTCAGGGAAGAACAGGAAAAATAGCTTTTGCCGTTTGGCATAAAAAAACAGCCTCCCGGACTGGAGAGGCTGTTTTTAAATAAAGTATACCTAAATCGATAATAATTATGCCTCTATTGCAGCAACGCCAGGCAAAACTTTACCTTCAATAAATTCGAGCATAGCACCTCCTCCTGTCGAAACATAGCTTACCTGGTCAGCAAGTTTGAATTTGTTTACGGCTGCAACGGAGTCGCCGCCTCCTACGAGTGAAAATGCTCCTTTTTGTGTTGCTTTGGCAATGGATTTAGCAATCTGAATCGTTCCTTCGGCAAAAGAAGGCATTTCAAATACGCCCATGGGTCCGTTCCAGAGAATGGTTTGCGACTCATGGAGGATTTTGTCGAAAAGAGCAACCGATTCGGGTCCGATATCCAGTCCCATCCAGCCGTTGGGGACTTCACCCGCTTTTACCAGTTTGGTTTCGGCATCGTTGGCAAAACCGGCTGCAGCAATGGTGTCAACCGGAAGTATAATCTTAACGCCATGCAAACGGGCGCCCTCCAGTGTGTTGAGTGCCAGCTGAAGCAGATCGTCTTCAACGAGTGAATTTCCCACCTTGCCGCCCTGAGCTTTGATGAAGGTAAACATCATTCCGCCACCTATAATTAAATTGTCAACCTTGTCGAGCAGGTGATTAATAATCTGAATTTTGCCAGATACTTTTGCCCCTCCAAGAACGGCAGTAAATGGTTTTTTCCCTTCACGCAGAACTTTATTCAGGCTGCCGACTTCTGCATTCATAAGGTATCCGAACATTTTATCGGAAGAAAAGTGGGCAGCAACCAAAGCCGTAGAGGCATGTGCCCGGTGTGCAGTCCCGAATGCATCGTTGATGTAGCAGTCTCCGTAAGTGGAAAGCTGGCGGGTAAATTCTTTCTGTTTCTCTTTAACTGTGGTCTTTGCTTCTTTCTTTTCCTCTTCGGTAGCCGTTTCCTGAAGACGGGGCTTTCCTTCTTCTTCCTCGTAGTACCTGAGATTTTCGAGCAGCAGGATTTCTCCGGGTCTGAGGGTTGCACTCAATGTTTTTGCAGATTCTCCCATGCAATCATCTGCAAATTTTACTTCACGATCAAGTACATGGCTCAGATACGGGACAATATGTTTAAGAGATAATTTATTTTCAAAGTTCTTTTTTGGTCTTCCCAGATGCGACATCAGGATTACGGAACCTCCGCCTGCAAGCACTTTACGGATTGTTGGGAGTGCCGCATCGATGCGGGTTGTGTCTGTAATCTTCAGCTCGTCGTCCAGAGGAACATTAAAATCGACACGGATAAGCGCGCGTTTTCCTTTAAAATCGTATGAATCAATGTGGTTCATTGTGGTTCAGATTTATATTACATTTATGCAAAGGTAGGTAATTTCATGCTTTTTTTAGGTTAATGGTACGGTATTATCAAGGTGTTAAGGTCTGCATTTATCCGAAATTAAAAATAGAAAACCATCGTCAGAGGGTTTTACGTTCCGACGATGGTTCAATTCTAATTAATCCAACTCTAAAAACTCAAATTAACTATGCTGTTAAATCACTCCATTTTTAATTAAGAAGCTGTTACTGTATTCCCCCGGGATGAGAGTCTGTAAACACTGTTATCGATCTTCTCAAGGATAAACTCATACACGAAAAAGCGCTCAGAACCGTTATCTGACTTTTCGTTGTGTGTAATCTTTTCAAAATTGAAACCGAGGATAACCAACGTTTCGTGATAAACTGTATTAAGGCCTCTACTGAACAGTTTTTCAAGAATTCCGCGGTTCTTGTGAAAAGGTTTTTCAACCGCCCGGATGCCGGAGTACTTTTCTTTGTTGATTCCGTTGTGGTGATTGTTTCTGCAATTGTAACTACAGAATTTCTTGTCTGAACGACCTGAATTGATTGCGGTGTTGCACGCAAGGCAAAAGTGTTCCATGGGAAGCATTTTTAAGTTATGTTAGTACTATGATAGCTCTCACCCCTATAAATGTCTATTACGTGGGGCTTTGTTTCGACAAAAATAAAACGGGAAAAATCATTATGCAATAGTTGGGAAGAAAAAGATTAAAAAAAATAATACCTTATTTTTATATTGTTGATAATCAACAATAAGAAAATTAAAATAATTGAATAATACGCATTTAAAATGTAAAATAGTTAATCATGTTAACGAAAATTGTTTTTCACAGACCGTTTTTACGTCCAGAAATCAGGACTTGGTGCCGGATTTTTGCCATAGAAAATATGGGATTTCTGTCTCGAAATATTTCGTCTTGAAAAATTGCCAAAATGCCGTGCAGTTAATGTAAAAACATTTACACGTTTAATTAATTTGTAAATTAAAGCAACGACGATATATATTATTGAAAATCAGGAAGTATCTGATTCAAGCTAATAAATTTAATAAATTAAACTATTATAAATATTTATAACTTGACATTCGGGATTTCAGTGTTATATATTTGTCTTTCGTTCAGCCGGTACATTCAGGTTGGAATAGGTAAAGTCAGTTTGTTGTTGAACCCGCCGAAAGGCAAAATTATTATTAAAATGAAGCAATTAAGTAACCGGGTACATTTAATCGGTTCACTCGGTGCCGATCCGGAAATTACAGAATTTGAAAATGGTAGTCTGATGGCGCGATTATCACTTGTTACGAACGAGTTAATCTGTGAACGCAATGGCTGCAAGACAATACGGAATCAATGGCATACTCTGATAGTTTGGGGAAGACTTGCGGAAATTTGTTCCAGATACCTCTATATAGGACTGGAGATTGCTGTCGAAGGTCATTTGGTTTACCGTTCTATTACAGACAGTAACGGTTCCAGTAAGATTCTTGCAGAAGTCACGGTTAATGATTTGTCGATGATCAGCAGACGAAGGGCTGGTTAAAATTAATTACTCACTAATACTTTTAATTTTCAAACTTAACTAACTATGATCACATTAACCAACCATGTGCAGTTGATCGGGCGCTTAGGTGACGATCCTGAAATGAAAACCATGAAAAACAACCGCAAGCTTGCCCGCATGCGAATTGCAACGAGTGAGGAGTATGTCAATAAATCGGGAGAAAAGATCAGGGAAGTGCAATGGCATAACCTCATTCTGTGGGATAACCTGGCTGAGGAGTGCATGAAGGGCCTTTCCCGGGGGCATGAGATTGCTGTAGCTGGTAAACTTGGATATCGGTCGTATCTCAACAATTTCAATGAACGTAAATACTTCGCTGAAATCTCGGTCACAGATCTGAAGATTATTTCAGATGTCGAATCAAAATAAGTTGACTGTGAGCTTTTTTAAACTTAAATATCTTGTTAAACTAAACAAAAACAACATGAACTCTCTGAAAAATCGCGTACAACTGATTGGAAACCTGGGCGCAGACCCTGAAGTCCGTGCTTTCGATAACGGTAAAAAATTTGCAAGATTTTCTCTTGCTACAAACGATGAGTATACCGATAAAGAAGGCCAAAAAATTAAACAAACTCAGTGGCACCAGCTCGTAGTCTGGGGCAAACTTGCCGAAACCTGTCAGAAATACCTTTCAAAAGGTAAGGAAATAGCCGTGGAAGGCAAACTGACCTACCGTTCCTGGAATGATAAGGATGGCAAAACACATAATATTACTGAGGTAGTCGTAAATGAACTCCTTATGATGGGACCCAGGGAGAAGAAATTTATTGCCGGGTAATTGGGATTAAAGGAAGAACCCGGGTGGTATCCCGATTCCTCCGGGTTCTTCCATGTTTATCTGTCGCATATAATAAACAACATAGAGTTGAAATACTTCCCTTCTGCAGAAATATTTTCCAGGTTTGTGCGTGATTAACTTTTCCATTGGCTGCTAAAGTATTAAGTCCCCAATTGAATCGGTCATTAATTTCTGATGACGACGAAAAGAACCAGGATGGGGGATAGTGCATGATTCAATTTTTTTTAAGCTTTTTGAATGTATTGGTAATTGCAGGCTTTCCTGAACGGCTGTTAATAAAAGGCATTTTTCGCTTTTTTTTGCGTTTAAAGAATGCGTGAACTTTATAAATTGTTGATAAATTTTTTAAGTATCTTTAAATCAATGAAATAGATTCGATTTTTGGTGTTATTTAATTGTCTTTTCACAAAGAAAATCAGCCATCGATAATGTTTAACTTTACTTTTGAAGCCGATCCATATTGTGTGGCATTCTCTTAAATGGTAACCAATAACGCGTTCCATTTATGGAAAATGATGCCTCAGACATGAGAAGTTACAGGATTGGGAATAATGAATACGTTTGCTTTAAACTGCTTGATTACCGGTATATAAGAATTTCGGGCAAGCGGTATAACGAAAACGTAATACGACAGAAAGTGAATATAAACTTCGCACTATGGCTAAGAAAAAACTCAGGGATCCGGAAGCAGAACCGGAAGTTTCGAAAACCAGGAAAAGCAGTCGGAAATCTGCAACCGCAAAAGAGATTAAGCCATTCCGGATGACGGGAAAACCCAAAAAAGCAATAAATCACAAACCTTCGGATATTCTTGCGATATCAGTAAAAGATGCACTGTCCGGTAACAACGGCAAATCTGCAATTAGAGAAGATTTCGATTTTCGTAAGGAGCAGGAAGTGCTGCCTGAAACCGGCCTGGTTAAATCCCCTGCAAAGAAATCCGTTGCATCCGGAACAAAAAAGGAAACAACAGAAAAACCGGTTAAAAAATCTGTACCGGCCGTAAAGGCTAAAGCCAGGGGTAAAGACCGTAAAATATTCGTCATTGATACATCGGTGATTTTATACAACCACGATTCCATCAATAATTTTGAGGACAACGATGTTGCGATTCCTATAACTGTTCTGGAAGAGCTTGATAATTTCAAGAAAGGAAACGACACCATCAATTTTGAGGCAAGGGAGTTTATACGAATAATCGATACCCTTTCCGATCATGCTACCCTAACCGAGTGGATTCCTTTGGTTAAGTCGAAGGGCGGACTTTTTAAGGTAGTAATGAATGAAAAGAGCGGATTGGATGCAAGGAAAATTTTTGATGATAATAAGCCCGACCACCGTATTCTGAATGCCGCTCTCGGACTGGTTGAAGAGTATCCCGACCGGAAAGTGGTGCTGGTAAGCAAGGATATTAATTTGCGTCTGAAGGCAAAATCGCTGAATATTCCGGCCGAAGATTTTCTGACGGGGAAAGTCAAAGATGTGGAAGGGCTGTATACCGGCATCTCAACTATCAATAACCTGAGCAGCAGGATCATCGATAAGCTCTATCAGAACGGCTATTGCCTTCCACGTGACATCGGGGTAAAATCACCGGTTCCAAATCATTACTTTATTCTCAGAAATACAACTACTTCTGCCCTGGCATTTTATAATGCTATGACAAAGCGTGTTGAACGGATTGAAAAGAGGCAGGCATTCCGGATTACTCCCAGAAATGCCGAACAGGTTTTTGCCATGCATGCCATCCTGAATCCCGAAGTGAAGCTTGTTACTCTGCAGGGAGTAGCAGGGACAGGGAAAACATTACTTGCCCTTGCAGCGGCACTGGAACAGAAACGGAATTTTAAACAGGTTTTTCTTGCCAGGCCGATTGTACCGCTTAGCAACAAGGATATAGGTTATCTTCCCGGTGATATCAAGTCAAAGATCAATCCCTATATGGAGCCGCTTTACGATAATCTGAAGTTTATCCAAAGCCAGTACGGAGAGAAGGATAAGGAATTTAAGAGCATTACGGAATCACTTGAAAATGAAAAGCTCGTCATTCAGCCTCTTGCTTATATCCGCGGACGAAGCATCTCCAATGTTTGTTTTATTATTGATGAAGCCCAGAACCTGACCCCCCATGAGATAAAAACGATTATTACACGGGCCGGCCAGGGAACGAAAATTATTTTTACCGGCGACATCTATCAAATTGATACGCCTTATCTCGACGCACAAAGTAACGGGCTTTCGTATCTGATCGACAAGGTAAAGCACCATTCGATCTACGCTCACGTCAGGCTTGAAAAAGGGGAACGTTCGGAACTTGCAAATCTGGCAAACGACCTGTTATAGAATGCTTTATGCTTTCTGAAAGGGGGCTGATGATAATGATATGAGTTCTTCCTTTTAACAGCATGCGTAAAGAAAATACGTCAATAGTTTTAAAATGAATGCAAAAGACGAAAGCAGGCAGGAATACACAGCAAGAATCAATAGAGTGATTGACTATATTGAAGAACATTTAAACGAAACCATTACACTCGATAAAATTGCTCAGATTGCCTGTTTCTCACCATTTCATTTCCATCGTATATTCTCAGCCTTGACGAATGAAACTATTAATGCTTTTGTTCAGCGAATACGAATCGAGAAAGCGGCACAACAGCTTAGAAACGACAGAATTATTTCGATAAGCGATATAGCATTTAATAATGGGTTTGGTAGTGCTGCATATTTTAGCCGGACTTTCCGAAAGTATTTCGGTATGACTGCCAAAGAATTCAGAGAAACTGAAAAGGCAATCTTTGCAAAAAACGGCTTATATTTTAGCAAGAATGGTCAACTGACCCGCAAGATAAATCAAACAAGTCCGGATATTAAGGAACAACTTTGCAGTGAAAATTGTATTCAGTTTAATCACTCAAATTTTGTTTTTATGGACACAAAGGTCGAAATTAAGGAGATGCCTGAACTTAATGTCGTTTACTGCAGACACACAGGTCAGTTTAACCAGATCGGGAAAGCTTATGAAAAGCTGATGAAATGGGCAGGTCCGCGCAGTCTGCTAAATTTTTCGGAAATAAAGACAATTACTGTCTATCACGACGATCCAACGATTACGGCGATAGAACAAGTCAGGCAAAGTGCTTGTATTACAATTGATCATGATATAAAAGTTGATGGTGAGTTTGGCAAAATGAAGCTGGGGTGCGGCAAATATGCTGTCGGTCATTTTGAAATTGACGAAAAGGGATTTGAAAAAGCCTGGAATACAATGTGTTTATGGTTTACAGAAAGCGGATATCAGCCAGGTGATGGACACCCGTATGAAATATATTACAATTCGCCGGAGGAAGACTCAAAATGCAGATTCGTTCTGGATATTTGTATTCCGGTGAAAACACTTTAGAGATCCATTCGGGTAACAATTCTAGTTATGGAGCGACAGAAATTAAGGTATCTCTCTGCTGCTTTTTAATAAACTGTGCGTTGTTCGTTTCGAAGTGAAACTGCTCCCGGTAAGCGGTGATAAAAACGGTTTTAATACTCTTTGAATTCCGGGTAATCCATGGCATGCATGCTCAGTAGCGGAAATTGTTTTCGCCGGAAGAAGTAGAACGTCTCTATAACGCTCCCCGCAATTGTTACTTCGTTTCGTAAACCACGGTAAGCACCGTATGTCCAACGGCTTTAAGGGTCGCTGCCGAGATGATATCCAGATCATCGTTAACCGTATGCCATTGATCGAAGAAACCTTTTGGCCTGTCGGGATTGTAGTCAATGATATCAATGGTTGGAATTCCGGTTATCTCGTTGATATAGAGATGGTCATCGGTCAGGCCGCCGGTTTTACGGTTTAGAAAAATATGCTGATAACCAAGTCGGTGAGCCGTATTCCATACTTTTCTCATGATATCGGGAGCATAATACATCGATGTTCCCTCCATGGTAAATGTAGGCTCTGCAGCTCCTACCATATCGAGAAGTATGCCGAAGCGGGCGGAATAGCCCGGGACGTGCGGATTACGGGCCCAGTATTGCGACCCCAGTGCCCAGGAGTCGTTGTTCGTTCTCTGTACATCTTCGTGGTCGCCGTAGTCTTCAGCGTCGAAAAGGATGATATCTGCCCCGATTCCGGGATTATGGAGGCTCATTTGCCGGGCAATTTCGAGAAGCACGCTTACGCCGCTTGCACCGTCGTTGGCACCGGGCACGGGCTTACGCCGGTTTGCAGGATCCGGATCGTGGTCGGCCCAGGGACGGGAGTCCCAGTGTGCACACAGCAGAATTCTGGAGCGGTTTTCAGGATTAAACGAAGCAATGATGTTTCTGGCATCAAGCGATGTACCATCGGAAGCACGCAATCGGGCCTTCTGGACAATAACGTCGGGGGTAAATCTCTTTAACGTAGCCTCAAGCCACAGGGCACATTCTTTATGAGCTGCTGAATTTGGCACCCGGGGCCCGAAGGCAAGCTGCGAGGCAACATAGTGATAGGCCGAGTCAGCATTAAAGGCAGGTACAAAAACTTGTGCTTTCGGAGTTTCCGGGGCTGTATTTTTGCCGTTGCCTGCGCATGACGCCATAGTAATTGTTATGGTGATAAGAAGGAAAAATGTGTTTCGAACACGCATCATGATTACGTTTGTATGATCAAAATAAATTGGAAGAAATGCCGAACTTCCCGCTAAAAACAGATTCTTTTGCTTTGCGGCGTTCTCTTGGACTAATTTCCATAGGCTTCAGGTTTGGATGCAGGGTATCGGGCTTGCCAAGGTAGCCGACGGCAACAAGTGTTACCACTTTATATCCATCGGGCACATCGAAATTGTCTCTGATTTCATCTGCATCAAAGCCGCCCATCTGATGAACATAAAGTCCTTCCTCCATGGCTTGAATCGTCAAATGAGCGATTGACTGCCCCAGATCATAAAGAGCGGTTGGATTGGGTTCGCCCTTGGGGCCTGTTTCTTTAGCAATTGCAACAAATAGAAGTGGCGCTTGCGTTGCCCATAACTTATTAAAATCTACCATACTGGAGGCTATCTGATCGTATGTTTCGTCCCCTTTCAGACCAGTTATGAAATACCAGGGTTGTGCATTAAAACCCGAAGGTGCCCACCGGGCTGCCTCAAAAATACTCCGGATTTTTGCAGGTTCAATAAACCGATTGTCGAATGCTCTTGGCGACCAGCGTTCTTTTAGATGGGTCAGGAGCGGATAATCATTGCTTGCGCTTTTTATACTCATTGGTTTTAATTTGTTTGACAACAAAAAACGGGTGTCAGGGTTTGTACGTTTTATTTCAGAATGTCAAGGTAAATATTGTGCCTGATTCAGGGGATGATTTTACCGAAATAGCTCCTTTATGAAGGTGCATAATCTGCCGCGAAAGACTTAATCCGATGCCGGAACCCTCTTGTTTTGAAGTAAAAAAGGGCATAAAAATCTTATCGAGGATATCGGGCTTTATTCCGTAGCCGTTATCGGCAAACTCTATGCTAACCCTTCCGTTGCTATTGATTGCGGCCGTTACGGAAATTTTAGGATTATCTTTTTCTTTCACTGCATCTATTGCATTCAGCATTAGGTTAATAATTACCTGGTCGATCAGATCGGGATCGGCAGTAACCATTAACTCAGCGGGGAAAATCCTCGGGGTACATTCGATCTGGAAATGGTCCATTTTGGGTTTGAGCAGGGAATGTGCCCGCTCAAACATTTCCTTCACAGCAAAATATCTGAAGTTTGGCCTCGGAATCCGGGTCAGGTTGCGGTAGGTTTCTACAAAATTCAGCAGCCCCTGGCTTCTGTTGCTTATGGTTTTGAGTGCCTGACTGATATTTCCGGCATCCTCGTCATCAAGATGGTTAAGCGATACATTCTCACCGGTTTCACTTATCAGCATCTCTTTTACCGTATTGGCAAGGGATGTGATGGGTGTGATGGAGTTCATGATTTCATGGGTAAGTACCCTGATCAGATTCTGCCAGGATTCAATTTCTTTTTCTTCCAGTTCGGTGCTGATATTCTGCAGCGATACAAGAAGAAATTCTTCGCCGCGCATCCTGAATTCAGTGGCATAAACCGATAGTTGCAGCAATTCGTCATCAACCACGAGTTTCAGGAGTCTGCGGTCACCTGCCTTTAGTGAAAGCAATGCCGGGGGCAGGGTATCGCTGATACCTGAAAGGTCGTGGATGTCTTTAAGATTGGTAAGTTTCAGCAGACGTTTAACGGCGTTGTTGAAAATGTCGACTTTCCCGTCTTTCCCGAAGGCAATGATGCCGATGCTTACATGCTGAACAACAGTAAGCAGGTAATTGTAGTGTTCTTCTTTTTCGGCTCTGTTTTTCCTGAACTGAGCGATTACTTCATTAAAGGCACGGTTGAGGCCTTCAAAGCTGCGTCCCAGGTTTTTGTCGTGAAAAGTCGTGCTGAAATCCGAATGTCTGATGCTTTCCAGGAATTGGGTGAGTTTCCGGTTGGTTCGTTCAATGTAATGGATGAGGGAACCAATCTGAAGAATTGCAATCAGAGCGGTTATCGCAGCGGCAACTTCCTGGTGCTCACGGGTAATAAGCAGTACCAGAATAAGCAGGTTAGCCGTGATCAGCAGAACACGGGTAACGATGTAAAGCCTGAACTTCCTAAAGCCCATGTTTTTCGATTCTTCTGTAAAGTGAAGCGCGTGTAAGCCCCAGTTCCCTGGCAGCTTTGCTGATGTTGCCGCCGTGTTTATCAATAACCTTACGGATTAACAGCTTCTCCCTTTCTTCAAGATTGGTAATTTCGTCCTGCTGATCCGAAGAGTTGTCGTCAATTTGCGACAGAAAGAAGTCCTGAGGTTGCAGGATATTGCTTTCGCTTAGTATAACAGCGCGTTCAACAGCATGCTGGAGTTCCCGGATATTCCCGGGCCAGGTATGCTTCTCAAGCCGACGGATTGTAGCCGGATTAATGCGTTTGAGCGGCATCTTGTACTTTTTGCAATAAATGACAAGGAAGTGTTCCACTAACTCCTGTATGTCCTCTACCCGTTCCCTTAATGGTGGAAGCATAATTTCAACCGTATTGATGCGGTAGAGAAGGTCCTGTCTGAATTTATTTTCATTAACCATCTGGTATAGAGGCATGTTGGTAGCGCAAATTACGCGTACATCAACCGGAATTTCCCGGTTGGTTCCCAAACGCACTACTTTCCGGTTTTGAATTACACTGAGAAGTTTCGATTGCAGACTGAATGATAGATTTCCAATTTCATCGAGGAAAATGGTGCCCTTGTTTGCCGCTTCAAATCGTCCGGCACGGTCTTCCTTGGCATCGGTAAATGCACCTTTTTTGAATCCGAATAATTCACTTTCAAACAATGTTTCGCTTATGGCTCCAAGGTCTACGCTGATAAATATTTCGTCGTGGCGGGCAGAAGCCTTGTGAATTGCCCGGGCAATAAGCTCTTTTCCGGTTCCATTTTCACCTAATATAAGGACATTAGCCTCGGTTCGTGCAACTTTCTCAACCGTTGCCATAACTTTTTGCATGGCAGAAGACTGGCCGATCAGATTTCCATAGGCCAGGTCCTGATTCGCTATCAGCACTTTTTGCTTGCTCTTCAGATCCTCAATTTCTTCTTTGTTCTGACGTGTCTTGAGATTGGCAGTAAGTGTTGCCAGCAATTTCTGGTTGTCCCAGGGCTTCAGAATAAAATTGGTGGCTCCTTCCTTGATTCCCTGTACGGCAAGTTCTATATCGCCGTATCCCGTAATGAAAATCACAACGGCAAGAGGGTCAATTTCAATGATTTTATTAAGCCAGTGAAATCCTTCCTTTCCGCTTGTAGCATCCCGGCTAAAGTTCATGTCGAGCAGAATGATGTCGTAGCTCTCATTTTTCAGAATGGATGGGATATTCTCCGGATTCCGTTCGGTATGAACAATTGTTACATGCTGCTTAAGAAATAACTTCGCCGCAAGTAATACATCCTGGTCGTCATCAACAATAAGAATTTTTGCTTCAATCTTGCTCATAGAATTAATCTTGGTTTTGAGGCAGTTCGTTTTGCCGCCTCCCGATTTATCTTTTACGTGCCGGTTCAGTACATTTCAGGGGTTGATTTTGCCGGATTTTAAAGCCGGAAAAGAGGTTACTGATGCATAAACAACTGCTGGAGCGTGAATCGGCACCCGGTTTACCGATGGGCTAAATTAATAAATGTTCGGAAATGGACATGTATTAGAACGGCATTGGACAGAAATAAATTGTTAAAAATCATTAAAAATAGTTAAGTATTTATAAATCATTGAGATACAAATAATGGCATAAATTTGGCAACACCGGGTCAAGCGGATAAATAATGGTATGGACAGGATTATTGAAAAAAAAAGATGGACACCCGGAAGGGTGATGCTGTTGACCACTTCAGCAGTCATTCTTGGTTTATTAGCCTGGATGCTGATATTCAGGGATAAAGGAAGCCGTTTGTATGTAAATCCTGATCAACTGAGTATTGCTGTTGTAGAAAAGGGGAAATTTCAGGAGTTTATCCCGGTCGACGGTGTAGTTTTTCCGAGGAATACGGTTTTCATTGACGCTGTTCAGGGTGGTATTGTGGAAGCCATTTACGTGGAAGACGGGGCAATTCTCAAAAAGGGAGATCCTATTCTGAAACTGTCGAACGCTAACATGGAACTTAGTTACATGGATCAGGAAACAAGGATGTATGATGCTATTAACAACCTGGCCAACACCCGAATAAGTATTGAACAGTTAAAATATACCCGTCAGAAGGAAATCGCCCAGCTTACGTACGATATCGACAGATTAAAAGCAGATTTCAACAGAAAAGAGCAGTTTCATAAAGAAAAATTGATATCCGACAAGGAGTTTGAGGATGCCCGCCGTGATTATGTCTATTCGCTCAGGCAGCTTGAAATCAGTCTCAATCTCCGGAAACTGGATTCCATTTCCGGAGTATCTCAATCCCGGCAGATTGCATCCTCCATGGAACGAATGTACAACAACCTGGCGCTTCTGAAAAAGAACATGGATAACATGATTGTAAAAGCTCCCGTTGACGGCAAACTGTCGTCATTTCTGGTAGAAATAGGTCAAACCAAAATTGCCGGAGAGCATTTGGGTCAGATCGATATGAACGATGGGATTAAGCTAAGGGCAAATATTGATGAACGATACATCTCCCGGGTTTTTACCGCTCAGGAAGCCGACTGTGAGATTGGTGGCAAAACCTATGATCTCGAAATATCAAAAATATACACCAATGTAAGTGCCGGCACATTCCAGGCCGACCTTCTGTTTACCGGTGAAGAGCCTCTGAACGTTAAGCGCGGACAAACCCTTCAGGTTAAGCTGAAGTTTTCTGGTTCTGCCGATGCACTGATTGTCCGGCGCGGAGGCTTCTTTCAGGAAACCGGAGGGAACTGGGTATATGTTGTGGATCCGGATGAAAAAATTGCCGTAAAACGAAACATTAGTCTCGGACGTCAGAATTCCATGCATTACGAAGTGTTGTCGGGACTGGAAGAGGGCGAAAAAGTGATCGTTTCTTCATACAGCAGCTTTAACTCCAGAGATAAACTTATTTTCAGGAAGTAACTAAAACGGTTTCCGTTGCGTCAAATAAGCCTGGTTACGGGATTTGCCCATATGTAAAAAATTTAAACCGCTTGTTTTAACATCTTAAAATGTAAGTCCAATGCTGAAAATTGTAAACCTCTCCAAAGTCTTCCGAACAGATGAAGTTGAAACAACGGCCCTGAACAAGGTTTCGTTTGAGATAAACAAAGGCGAATTTGTTGCTGTTATGGGTCCTTCCGGATGCGGTAAATCTACATTGCTCAACATACTGGGTTTGCTTGATAATCCTACTGGTGGCGAGTATTTCTTTCTTGGTAAGGAGGTTTCGAAACTTGCCGAGAAGCAGAGGGCCAGTATGCGAAAGCACAATATCGGCTTTGTATTTCAAAATTTCAACCTGATCGATGAACTGAATGTATATGAAAACGTTGAATTGCCGCTGATCTACCTTGGACTAACCCAGTCGGAACGCCGGCGCAGGGTTGAAGCAGCGCTGGAGCAGATGCAAATTATGCACAGGCGAAAGCACTTTCCGCTTCAGCTTTCAGGCGGGCAGCAACAGAGGGTGGCAGTAGCCCGGGCCGTGGTCGCAAATCCACACCTTATTCTGGCCGATGAGCCGACCGGAAACCTTGATTCCGTGCACGGAGAAGAGGTAATGAACCTTCTGGCTTCCTTAAATCAGCAGGGAACAACAATTATTATGGTTACCCATTCGCAGCGGGATGCAGGATATGCACAGCGGCTTATCCGCCTGTTCGACGGACAGATCATTAATGAGAACATCCTGAACAGCGTAAGGGATGCCGGTCAGATCTGACTCCGATAAATAATCGCCTTCCGGCGTATGTCTGTTCCATTAAATAGCTTCAACTTCCAGTTGTTCCTGCCTTCCTGTTTGCCTTTTAAATGCTCGCTTCCGGGATGAAACCCAAGCTTAAACGGATTTCCTATTCTGGATTTATGGTACACTCTCTTGTATTCCGGTGTTGCTTATTTTCGGATTTGTATCATGACTGTCCATCTGATTTCTGAGAGTAATTCATCGTTGTAATCCTTCCGAATGCTGTTTTCCGGGATGTCCGGATAGAATCTCTGCTTTACTGCTATGCTGAAACAGTGTGAAATAGGAACAGGTTTAGCTGTGTCCGGATATGTATTGAAAGGCAATCCTTTATATAGTTGCATTATGAACATCGTACTATTATGGCATGGATGCCATGAATGAAATTTGACATTATATTGTATTCAGATGCTGTTTTATTTTGTGAAATTTGTAATCCGGAAAGGTTAAAATTGAAATTATAAATCGATCTGACCGGGCTAAATGCAAGATAATAACTTTATCATATGAATTTGAATTGTGTTTAAATATTGATAATCAATGATAAAGCGATATTATGAAAAATTATAGCCGGTAATTCAGTCGATCCGGATTGATAAAGATTTGCTAATCCGTCTCGGTTAAATTTATTTTAATATCGATATTCGATTGTATGTGAATTGTATTATTTTTGTTGTCCTTTTTAATCCAATTAACCTAGTTCGCGATGAAAAACAAGTACATTGATCTTATTGAACAAACGTTTGACTTCCCTCAGGAGGAGTTTAAAGTGGAAGACAGTGAGTTGTGTTTTCATAATATCCCCTTGATGGACATCATCAAACAGTATGGTACTCCGTTGAAGATAACCTACCTTCCTAAGATCACACAACAGATACAAAAGGCTAAGAAGCTCTTTAATGTTGCCATAGCCCGCAGCGATTACCAGGGTGATTATCATTATTGTTACTGTACGAAGAGTTCTCATTTTTCATTCATTCTGGAGGAAGTACTCAAGAACGACGTTCATCTGGAAACTTCATCGGCGTTTGATATTTTCCTGCTTGAAACTCTGCATGAACAAGGGTTGATTGACAAGGAAACATACGTAATATGCAACGGATTTAAGCGTCCTCAGTACATCGAGAACATTGCAAATCTGATCAACGATGGATTCGAGAATACCATACCCATTCTGGATAACAAGTTCGAGCTGGATCAGCTCGACAAGAACATCACCCGCAAGTGTAAGATAGGAATGCGCATTGCTGCGGAAGAAGAACCTAAGTTCGAGTTTTATACCTCAAGGCTTGGAATCCGCTACAACGACATCATACCTTATTATGAGGAGAAGATAAAGAACAATCCGAAGTTTCAGCTGAAAATGCTTCATTTCTTTATCAACACAGGGATTAAGGATTCTGCGTATTACTGGAACGAGCTTTCCAAATGCGTGAATCTGTATTGTCAGCTTAAAAGCATTTGTCCTGAGCTGGATTCGCTTAATATCGGCGGCGGGTTTCCTATCAAGAATTCGCTTTCGTTTGACTACGACTACGAATACATGGCTGAAGAGATTGTTGCGCAGATTAAAATGATCTGTGAGCGCAATAATACCCCGGAGCCGCATATATTTACGGAGTTTGGAAGTTATACGGTTGGTGAGAGCGGTGCCGTTCTGTATTCAATTATCGACCAGAAACAGCAGAACGACCGGGAGCTCTGGAATATGATTGATTCTTCATTTATGACTACTTTGCCGGATACATGGGCTTTAAATCAGCGTTTCATATTGTTGGGAATTAACAAGTGGGATTCGGAATATGAGCGGGTATTTCTTGGCGGTCTCACATGCGACAGCGAGGATTATTACAATGCTGAAGCACATGCAAATGCGATCTTCCTGCCAAAGCTCGACAATGAGGAGCCGTTATACATCGGATTATTCCATACCGGTGCCTATCAGGAGTCTATTGGCGGTTACGGCGGAATACAGCACTGTCTGATACCGGCGCCCAAGCATATCATCATTGATCTTGATGAGGAAGGCGAATATACTACCAAGCTGTTTGCAAAAGAGCAATCGCACAAATCCATGCTTCGGATTCTCGGCTATTGATTTATAAGCAAAGGTTGTTAACTTTGCGTAGCCGGAGTTCCGGTCCTTTTCTTTTTTTGTCATGGGAACCGGGTTTCCGGAAATTCAGGACTGATTAATCCATAACTCTGATTAAACCATGAAACAGAAGCAATTTGGCGGTCTGTCCGACCAGTTTTCCAGTATTGAGAATTCCAGATTCGTAATTCTTCCCGTTCCATTCGAGGGATCGCATACCCTTTTCAAAGGTTCGGAAAAAGGGCCTGAAGCCATTATCGAAGCGTCAGCTGCACTCGATTTGTATGATATTCACACCGATTGCGATGTCTCGGAAGCCGGCATTCATACTTCGGAAGCAATCAGAGAGCGATCGGCCGATAAGATGATCCGGCAAGTATATGCCCGTACTACACAGTTGCTCAAAAAAAAGAAGTTTCCGGTAATCCTGGGCGGAGAGACTACTGTTGCAATCGGAGCGTTCAGGGCTTTTGCCGATTATTTTAAAGATAAAGATCTTTCTATTGTCCATTTTGATGCTCATGGTGCCAGACGCACGGAGGTCAAAGGCAATAACACGGCACATCACCACTGCGTTGTTACCCATGCGGAAGCCTTTGCTCCCGTTGTGCAGGCCGGGGTCCGCAGCATGAGCTACCAGGAACTGGAAACTGCAGAACCGGGCAGGATTTTCTATGCCAGCGTGCTCCTGGATCCGGGAAACAAAGCCTGGATGTACGATTTTCTGAATAAACTAAGCCGTAATGTATTTATATCCGTTGATCTCGATGTTTTTGATCCATCCCTTTTTCCGGCAGTTGCTTCACCGGAGCCGGGCGGATTATTCTGGTCGGAGATGAATACACTTCTAACGGCTATAGGTGAGAAGTCAAAATTAACGGGAGCCTGCGTTGCCGGACTAACTCCCATTAAATACAACAAGGCCCCCAACTTCGTTGCTGCCCGTCTCATCCACAAACTGATAACGCTGAAACACATCAACAGCCACATATAATATCAGCGGCGTATCGTCTTAAACTTACACACAGTCCGGGTTTCGCATCCGGAAAGAAGATTAATTGCTCTTAAAGTAATTGCTGCAAGTTTTACATAACGTGACTTCCAGTGTTTCAGTAACCGGGGATTGTTTCATTTATCCTTCCTTTTGGAAATTGAATGATCAAATTCGGGTTTGTGAATAGTGCAATAGCCTTATAGCCAGAAATGTACATTAATATCCACGCATTCAGCGGATGCAGTGTGCATGCTGATTTATTTTTTTCTTGGTTTTGCCGAAAACATGGATTAATTTTACAATAACTTAGTGTAATAATTACACCTAATAAATTATTTATTTAATTCGCTGATAAAGAGCGCCTTTAAAAAGAGCTAAAATTCAATTGGAGCTAATTTTCCGTGTTTCGGCGTAAAAATATCGGATTGACTTAAGTAAATAGGTGAATTCAATTGTTTATAAACAGCCGGTGGAGTCAGCCTCTGTTTGTATATATGGCGTTTTTTCCGGATGTCTGCCGGAATTTTACTAAGGATAGAAGAACACATAACCAACAAACCAACACATATGAAGCGTTTATTCAGAATCCAATGGGCCCTGGTACTGCTGTTTGCAGCCGTTCAGTTTTCGGCCTGTACAAAGGAGAAAGAGGATGATGTGATATCCGGTTTTTCCTATACGGTGGATGAGGCTGATTTCCGTAAAGTTTATTTTACAGGTTATGCCAATTCGATTAAAGGCAATCCGGAGATTTTATGGGATTTCGGTGACGGCAACACCACCGAAACGGAATCCAACCCTGTGCACATCTACGCTCAGGAGGGCAAGTATACGGTTACTCTCACGGCCACGGCTTCCAATGGGGCGAAGGATGTATTTACTCAGGAGCTGGTAATAGCGGATCCTGACGTTGAGCTGGCCAAGCTGGTCGGAGCAACGGAAAAAACCTGGAAGTTGCTGCGTGACGTGAGTACAGGCAGGTATCCGCTGGAAGTTGGACCGGCCAGTTTCAGTACCATCTGGTGGGCTATGGGTCTTAACAACGACGAACTGGCCAACCGCCCCTGTATGCTGAACGACGAATGGATCTTCAGACGCGGCGGAGAAATGGAATTTGATGCCAAAGGCGATTACTGGGCTGAGGGCGGCATTTATTTCCCTTCCAACGTTTGCGCATCAACCGACCAGATGGTCGGATTGAGCGGACAGGATCTTTCGGCTTGGGGAAGCGGGATTCACCGGTTCGAACTTACTTCAGGCGATGAACCAACCCTCAAGGTAATAGGTCTCGGTGCTTACATCGGGCTTTCAAAAGTGGCATCCAATGCCGAAGTTCTCGTGCCTCAGGAATCAGTAACCTATAAAATCATTAAACTGACCGACGGGCCCGTTGACACTCTTGTTCTGCAGACCGCCTACATGACCGGTGGTACTGCACCTCAGCCGGCATACTGGCGCTTTGTGCTGGTGCATTACGATAATCCTGCCGATGAACCTCCCATCCCGGGACCAGCACCCTCAGCAGAATTTTCCTTTACCTCCAGCGGTCGCACCATAACTATCACCAATACAACTACCCTTGCTGACTCCTACCTGTGGGAATTCGGTGACGGACTGACTTCAACGGAAAAAGACCCGGTACATACATACGCAACCGACGGAGCTTTTAATATTAAACTTACTGCTACCAATGCAAACGGCTTCAGTACAGCATTGAAATTTCATTTTATTTCACAGGCTAATATTTCTGCAGATGACATTCAGGGTGGATCCTGGAAAGTCAGGGTAGATGAGAAGTCCATTTTTGTCGGACCTGCAATGGGCAGCGACGGCTGGTGGAGCGCACCTCTGAGTGCACTCAACGGCAGTTCATCCGGACCCGACGACTGGTCGTGCATCACCAACGACGAGTTTATTTTTGGTTCAGGCGGGGTTTATGAATATAAGACCAACGGAGATGCCCGCAACGATGGCTACTTCGGTGGAGAAAACGGATGTATCTCTGACACTGAAATTGCTGCCAGTGGCAACGGAGCTTTCTTTGGAAGCGGTATCCACACCTGGGAATTCATCCAGGCAATGGGTGCAGAAAGAGCTAAAATCATCCTTCACAACGGAGCGGAAAGAGCAGCGTTTATCGGTTTCTACAAAGGATATTACGGAGGCGAAAACATGAATGCGTCCGATCCTCCAAACGGTGGAAATATTTCAAATACGTACGAAGTAATGGGTTATGCAAATACCGGGACAAAAGAGTATCTGTTTGTGACCGTTGATGTTTCAGCTGAACACAACGGAAGTTCTTCCTGGTCGGTCATACTCCAACGGTAAAGGAGGTATAACCGGAAAAACGGAATAATCACATTAACAATGTTAAACGAAAAGGTTATGAACAAGATACTTCTTATTTTATCGTTTACCCTGGCTTCGGTGTTTGCATTTTCGCAAACCCGGCCGTTAACAGGGAAAGTTACCGATGCCGGCGGACAGGGACTGCCGGGTGTTACCGTTCTGATCAAGGGAACGGTTACTGGTACTACCACCAATATTGACGGGAATTACAATCTGAATGTTGAGAATGGTAAAACCCTTGTTTTCAGTTTTATGGGATTTGTGACCCGGGAGGTATTGTTTAGCGGTCAGGATGTAATTAACATCACACTGACAGAAGACAGCAAGCTGCTGGATGAAGTGGTGGTGGTAGGATACGGCGTTCAGCGCAGAAAAGACATCACCACGGCCGTTGCGGTGGTAGATGACAAGGCGCTGAAAGACCGTCCGATTGTTACCGTTGCCCAGGCCCTTCAGGGAAAAGCTGCCGGTGTGCAGGTAACCCAGCCTTCGGGTAAGCCCGGCAGCGGACTGGCTGTGCGTGTGCGTGGCGCCACCTCGGTACTGGCAGGCAATGAGCCGGCCTATATTGTTGACGGTATCCGAACAACGGATATCAACGGACTGAACCCCAATGACATTGAGTCGATGACCATTCTGAAGGACGCTTCAGCCTCTGCCATATACGGAGCTGTTTCAGCAAATGGGGTGGTTCTGATTACCACAAAAAGGGGAAGCGCCGACAAGCCGGTGATATCCTTTAATACCTATTACGGGATTTCCAAACTCCGGAAATCCATCGACGTACTCAACACCAGGCAATACCGCGACCTAATGAACGAGATCGGGGTATCTTACGATCCCTCGTGGAATCAGTTTAACGACTGGACCGATGAGACATTCGGGACGGGATATCAGCAGTCGTACCAGGCCTCTTTTTCGGGTGGAAACGACAAAAGCCGCTATTTTGTGTCGGGCGGGTATCTTACCGAACAGGGGATGGTTAAGCCGGCACGCTTCGACCGCTATACTTTCCGGATGAACCTCGACAACGAAATCAGATCCTGGTTTAAACTCAAGACCAGTCTGTCGGCATGGACGATTGACTCGAAAGATACACCGGACAATGCAAGCTCGGGAAGGGGAGGAGTTATCATGAGTGCCCTGAATACGCCTCCTTTCCTGAATGTTTACAAACAAGACGGCAGCGGCTGGTTCGATCCGAATCCTTTCCAGCCATCCTGGGAAAACCCAGTGGCATATATGCAGGGCCCCGATCAGCTGACGCGTGATAATAAGGTTCTTGGCTCGTTGGAAGCAGAAATTAATCTTGTCAAAGGACTTAAGTTCCGTTCCAGCGCTGGTGCCGACATCACCAGTCACCGCTGGGATTACTACCTTGATCCGCTGCGAACCAACTACGGAAGGCAGAACAATGGAATTGGGCAGTCGGACAACTCCAACCATATGGTGATACAGATCGAGAACCTTTTTGACTATACCGTGAAAACCGGTGAGCATACTTTCTCAGCCCTTGCGGGAAATTCACTGCGTAAATACGAAGGCCGGGGAACCTACATTGAAGGCAAGGATTTTCCGGAAGACACCAATGTAAAGGATATCTGGGCTGCCAACCAGATCAGCACCGGCGGCACCTGGCATGGTGCAAATTCACTGGTTTCGTTCTTTGGAAGGCTGAATTACGATTTCGGCAGCAGGTATTATGCTACCTTCTCGCTGCGGCGCGACGGAAGCTCCAAGCTGGTGAACAAATGGGGAACCATGCCGGCATTTTCCCTGGGATACCGGCTTTCTTCCGCTCCCTTTATGCAGAAATTGACCTTTATTGATGACCTGAAAATCCGCGGGGGATACGGGGTAACCGGAAATGTGGAAGGCCTGAGCGATCAGGCGGCATTTGCCCTTTGGTCTTATTACCGCCGCGATCCGACGGATCCTCTGGCTGGCCCCGGTATCTACCAATCGAGCTACGGAAATCCCGACCTGAAGTGGGAAACAACCCGTCAGGCCAACCTGGGACTTGACCTCACGATGTACGAAGGAAAAGTAGTGTTTACGTTTGATGCGTACCATAAACAAACGGTGGATGTTTTGCTGAGAGTACCGCTTACCAATTCCTTGCCGGTCACCACTATTCTGACCAATGCCGGGGTGGTTATTAATAAAGGGCTTGAATTCAGCCTGAATACGGTCAACATCGACAACCGCGATTTCAGCTGGAATACCGAGATTAACCTTTCGATCAATAAAAATGAGGTAAGCGAATTAAGGTTATCCCCGGTTTACTATTTCGGCAGTATATACAGCAACAATGAGTTTGCCTCCAGGGTAAAGGTGGGTGATCCGCTGGGAACATTTTACGGTTATGTTTCAGAAGGAGTGAATCCTGAAACGGGAGATATCATGTACAAAGATTTAAACAATAATGGAATTTTTGATCCCGGCGACCGCACCGTAATTGGTTATGGAATGCCTAAGGTAACGTTTGGATTCACAAATAATCTGGTATACAAGGATTTAAGTCTGAATCTTTTCTTCCAGGGATCTTATGGAAACGATATTTTCAACGCCACCCGCATCGATCTGGAAGGTATGTTCGACAGCAAGAACCAGTCGGTGACCGTACTTGACCGCTGGACACCGGAGAACCCCAATACCGATATCCCGAGAGCCGTGGGGGGTGGAAACGTTGATAATGTTCGCAACTCCACCCGTTTTATTGAAGACGGTTCCTATCTCCGGCTTAAATCTGCCACCCTGTCGTACACAGTGCTGAAAAACAATGCAAAAATCAACTTCGTGCGAAATCTGGCAGTTTACGTTACAGCCCAGAATCTGTTCACTTTTACCAGCTATTCGGGATTTGATCCGGAGGTGAGTGCCTACGGAGTCAACGCTGTGGAAGTGGGAATTGACTATGGTACCTATCCGCAGTCGCGCACGGTTGTCTTTGGCGTTAATGTTGAATTTTAATACACAGAGCTATGAAAAATATAATTAAATACAGCCTGTTTCTTTCGCTGATTCTGGCTTTTACATCCTGCGAAAAGTTTCTGGATATTTCGCCTACAGGCAATTCCATCTTTATTGAAGAAAAAGGAGATACCATTTTCAAAACGGCCAATGAAGTGGAAGCTGCTCTCGCAGCCGTTTATGGCGACTTTCAGAATGAATACTGGCAGCTCGACTGGCTGGTTAACGGCGATGCACAATCGGACGACGCATATGCGGGAGCCGATAACCCCTCCAATTTTCAGATTGATGATTACCGGATAATTGCCACCAATTCGAATGTAAGCCGCGACTGGGCTTATCTCTATCAAACCATCGGGAAAGCGAATGTGATAATCAACAACGTTGATATAACTCCGGATCCTTCTTTCGGCGAACAACGGAAGAAGGAAATTAAAGGTGAAGCATCCTTTGTAAGGGCAGTTATGTATTTTGAAGCCGTTCAGCTATGGGGCGACATTCCCCTTCAGCTAAAGGAGGTTACCAGCATCAGTGCAGCCGAACTGGAGGAGATTTATCCCCAGCTCTATCCCGCAAGGAAATCCGTAGATGAGGTATACGAACAGATTATTGCCGATCTGGAGTATGCACTGGAAACGGTAAAAACCACTCAGCCGCACAAGGGCTATGCAACCAAAGGGGCTGCAAATGCTTATCTGGCAAAGGTATATGCCACCATAGAGCCTAAAAATTACAACAAGGTTGTTGAGTATTGCGATGCGGTGATTGCCGGAGGATATTCCCTGTTGCAATCCTACGATATGTTGTGGAACAACGAAAATGAGAATTCATCGGAGTCCATCTTCGAGGTGAATTATGCAGGAACTGCCAGCGATGCAAACTGGGGTGCCAGTATGTTCAGGGGTACCGACTGGAAAAAGTTCAACGTTCCTTCCAACGACCTGATAAAGGCGTTTAACGATGAGAACGATTTAATCCGGAAAAATGCTTCCGTTTCTTTTGAAAACGTGACCGGGAAATGGTCGGATGCCAACTGGCCGGCCAATAACTATCCCTTTATGAACAAGTACCGGATTATTACCTGGCCGAGTCCGCAAAATTACATTCTTGTACGACTGGCCGATATTATGCTGCTGAAAGCTGAAGCACTGAACGAACTGGGCGATGTGAACGGGGCTGCTCAGCTTGTAAATCAGATCCGCGGTCGTGTAAATCTTCCGGATACCCCGGCTTCAACGCAGGAAGCCATGCGGCTGGCTATCGAGAAAGAGCGGCGGCTGGAACTGGCCTTTGAAGGCAAGCGCTGGTTTGACCTGAAGCGTACTGGCAGAGCCATTGAGGTGATCAACAACGCCATCGGCCCCGATGGGAATAAGTTCGGATATAACCTGACGCAGAATGGATTGCTATGGCCCATCCCGCAATCGGAGCTGGATAAGAATGAATTGCTGACTCAGAATCCGGGTTACTGATCCGGTATCCGGATTTTTTCCGGATTATCCAGACTGAGATAACAACTATTTCGGGGCACATCTATTACAGGATGCGCCCCGGTTAACGGTTGCCCGGAGTTTACCCGGAGCGGGCAATTACCGATGAATTTTCGTTTAACTGTTGCTTAAAGATTACTGAGATGAAGTCTGAAAGAAGTAAACTTCCGGTATTGCTAATTTTAGTTATCCTGCTTTCAACGGGAGTAACGGCCTGTACCAAAAAGGATAAACCTAAACCTGAAGAACCCGGACAGGGAAACAGCGTAAAATCATGGGTAACCACCGGCGACCGTGCGCAATTGCTGGCTTCAGGAAAGGACATTTACTTTATCAGCAGCGTGCCGGCTGGACAGGCTGTGCTAAGAATCGATACCGCCATTACGTATCAGGAAGTGGAAGGCTATGGCGCCGCGCTTACCGGTTCCTCGGCCTGGCTGATAAACCGTAAACTCACACCTGAAGTAAGGCGATCGCTGCTTCGCGAACTTTTTGATCCGGAATCCGGGATTGGAATTTCTTACCTCCGGCTTACCATGGGTGCATCCGATTTTTCGCTTTCCGACTTCACCTACAACGATCTGCCTGCAGGGCAGACGGATTTCGGGCTGGAACAGTTCTCTCTTTCGCAGGACAAGGATGATGTGATTCCGGTGATGAAAGAGATCCTCCAAATATCTCCTGGTCTCAGAATCATGGGCTCGCCCTGGAGTCCGCCCGCCTGGATGAAAACCAATGGTCAACTTGCCGGGGGCAGATTAAAAGCAGATTGTTATCCGGTGTATGCCGATTACTTTGTCCGTTATATACGGGAGATGGCGGAAGAAGGCATTACCATCGATGCGGTAACGATACAGAATGAGCCTCTTCATTATACTGCAAATTACCCCTGCATGCAGATGCAGGCCAATGAGCAGCTGCAGTTTATTAAAAACAATCTCGGTCCGGTGTTCGAAGCAGACGGCATTTCGACAAAAATCATCACTTACGACCACAACTGGGATCGTCCCGATTACCCCATTACCATTCTGGATGATCCGGAAGCCAGAAAATATGTGACGGGATCGGCTTTTCATGCCTATGCCGGAGATGTTTCAGCTATGGGGACGGTGCATCAGGCACATCCCGACAAGGCACTTTATTTTACGGAAATATCGGGCGGTGCCTGGGCCACCGATTTTGCCGGCAACCTGATGTGGAATATGCGCAACATCTTTATCGGCACAGCCCGAAACTGGTCCAAGAATGCATTGCTCTGGAACCTTGCACTGGATGAAAAATACGGGCCTCAAAACAACGGTTGCAACAATTGCCGGGGCGTTATTACGATAAATTCTGTGACTGGAGAAATTACCCGGAACGAAGAATATTATGCCATTGCCCATTTTTCAAAATTTGTACGTCCCGGAGCGCAAAGGATTAGCGGAAATCTGCCCCAGTCGGCCGGAGATGCCGGAGTTGTGGCATTTCAAAATACCGATGGTTCAAAGGTGATGATTGCTGCAAATTACAGCAATGAATCCGTGCGGTTTGCCGTTGAAGCGGGACAGCGGATTTTCACCGTGAACCTGCCGGCAGTTTCGGTCACAACCTATTTATGGAAATAAATAACCCCGGAAGTTCGTCCCGGGGTTATTCCAAAAGAAATACCTTCTGTTGTCAATTCTGTTCTACCAGCGAAGCAGCCATGCGAAGATCAGGGGTGCAACGATGGTTGCATCGCTTTCTATGATGAATTTCGGGGTGTCGATATCGAGTTTTCCCCAGGTGATTTTTTCGTTGGGAACCGCTCCGGAATAAGATCCGTAGGAAGTGGTGGAGTCGCTGATCTGGCAGAAGTACGACCAGAATGGAACGTCGTGCCACTCGAGATCCTGGTACATCATGGGAACTACGCAGATGGGGAAATCGCCGGCAATGCCACCGCCGATCTGGAAGAATCCTACCCCTTTGCCGGAGGAATTTTTTCGGTACCATTCCGAGAGGTACATCATGTATTCGATGCCCGACTTCATGGTGGAGGGATTCAGTTCACCTTTTATGCAATAGGAAGCAAAGATATTTCCCATGGTGCTGTCTTCCCAGCCGGGAACGATGATCGGAAGATTTTTTTCTGCAGCAGCCAGCATCCATGAATGTTTGGGATCAATTTCATAATCCTTTTCCATTACCTTGCTGAGCAGCAGTTTGTACATGTATTCATGCGGGAAGTAGCGCTCACCATTTGCCTGGGCATCTTTCCATATTTTTTCGATGTGATGCTGGATTCTGCGGAAGGCTTCTTCTTCCGGGATGCATGTATCGGTAACGCGGTTCATGCCCTGTTCCAGCAGTTCGTATTCCTGCTGAGGGGTGAGGTCGCGGTAGTGCGGCACCCGTTTGTAATGGCTGTGGGCAACCAGGTTCATAATGTCCTCTTCCAGGTTGGCACCGGTGCAGCTGATTATCTGTACCTTATCCTGACGGATCATCTCAGCAAGAGAAATGCCCAGTTCGGCGGTGCTCATGGCACCGGCCAGGGTAATCATCATTTTTCCGCCTTCAGTCAGGTGTTTTTCGTACGATTTTGCGGCATCCACCACGGTGGCGGCGTTAAAATGCCTGTAGTGATGCTCGATGAATTGTGAAACAGGTCCTCTGCTCATGATAAAAATATTTTTTGCAAAGATAGGAAAAATGGGGAGGGGGCATATACCCGGTATCCGGCATTATTTGCCTGTGGTAACCGGCCAAACCCTGTTGCCCTGATATTTTAAAGGATGAAACGTAAATTTTGAAACCGTTATACAGCTCCTCTTCTGAAGGTATCGCCCTGAGCAAGGTCGCCGGTTTCCCAGCCTTTGCGGAACCAGGACATTCGTTGCTGTGACGTTCCGTGTGTAAAATCGTCGGGGACGATCCGGCCCTGGGATTTCATTTGTATGTTGTCGTCGCCTACGGCAGCTGCTGCACGCAGTGCTTCTTCCAGATCGCCCGTTTCGAGGATATCCATCATGCGGTCGGCATGATGTGCCCAGAGCCCTGCAAGAAAATCGGCCTGAAGTTCAAGCTTAACGGTAAGTGCGTTGGCATCCCTTTCCGACAGGCGTGAGCGCTCCTGCTGCACCTGTTCGAGAATTCCAAGCTGGTTCTGCACGTGATGCCCTACTTCGTGCGCGATAACATAGGCAATGGCAAAATCGCCCTGAGCACCGAAACGGTTCTTTAATACATCGCAGAAACTAAGGTCGATGTAGATTTTTTCATCGCCCGAGCAGTAGAATGGTCCGCTCGCTGCGCTGGCATATCCGCAGGCAGACTGCACCTGATCGCGGAAAAGAACCAGTTTGGGCTCGCGATACGTTTTCCCGGATTGACCGAACATCATCTTCCATACCTCTTCGGTGTCGGCCAGAACTACCGATACAAACTGTGCCATCTGATCCTCTTCGGCAGTGGTCTCAACCGTTTCCTGGGTTTGCATGTTCTGCAGCCCGCTCAGCATCTGACCCGGATCTCCACCCAGAAACCAGACAATCAGTGCAATTACAATGGTGCCTACACCACCGCCAACTGCCATTTGCCCGCCCGAAATCTTCCGGCGGTCTTCTACATTTGAACTTGTTCTTCTGCCCTGCCAGCGCATAATAGTCGAATTTTCGGTTTACACTAACCAGTTCCAATCCGCAGCCGATTGCATTAATAATATTTTATGCCGGATTCAGAACGTCCTGACAAACTACAAACAGCCTGAAGCGGTTCCAGGTTTGATAAATTATTACATAACTGAAAGTCAGTAAAATAGATTTTTGTTCCTTACGACTTTTGCTATCAATAAAGATAAGTTATTTGCGTTTAATCTGTAAGATGCAATTTTTAAAAGTGACAAATAAAAGATATCAGAAATGATAGGATTGCCGAACTTTTTAAGGGTGCGTGATGAAATCAGAGAACAATTCTGTTGCTTTTTGCGATATGGATGGATAGGTGCCGGTGATTCAGAGAAAAAGAACCCAGAATCCGGAAACGGAGAGTCGGCGACCGGGTAAGTTGCTCGCGCTGGTTATTTTTTCAGGATTTGGGTTTGTGATTTGCGATGAAAACGTGTAGGTTTGGAAGGAATTTCAACGACAACGACTTTTGGCTGAAAAGGACTATATAACGCTGTTTGCAGAAATACTACTGCCCCTTCCCGTTAAGGGATATTTCACCTATCGCATCCCTCAGGAACTTATGGGTGAGGTGGAAGCAGGCAAGCGCGTTGTGGTTCAGTTCGGACAGAAGAAATTTTATACGGGTCTTGTCAGAAGGGTTCACGAAGATCCGCCAAAGGTAATGTCGATAAAGTATGTGTTGGCAGTTCTGGACCCTTTTCCCGTGGTGAATGAAAACCAGTTTCTGCTGTGGGAGTGGATGGCCGGATATTACATGTGTACCGTGGGAGAGGTGATGAACGTTGCCCTGCCTTCGGCCTACAAACTGGCAAGCGAAACGCGTGTGCTGCTCGATCCTTCGTATGTGCACGACAGCGAAGTTCTCAGCGATCGTGAATTTCAGGTGGTTGAAGCACTGGACATGCAAGCCGTTCTATCCTTAACCGACATCAGCCGGATTGTCGGTATAGCCAAGGTGGTTCCTCTGGTAAAAACGATGATTGAAAAAGGGATTATACGCGTTGAGGAAGAGATTACCGAGCGTTATAAACCCAAAACCGAAATGTACGTGCGGTTAGCGGAAACTTTCATGGATGAGGCCCGGCTGAACCAGCGCATGGATGAACTAAGCAAAAGGGCCTTCAAACAGCTTCAGACACTAATGGCTTATCTCAGCCTTTCGCGTTGCTTTTCAGGCAATCCTAAGGAGGTTTCGCGGCCTGAATTGCTTTCAACGCCGGGCCTTTCCGATGCGCAGCTGAATGCGCTCGTAAAGAAGGGAATACTGGAGCCGTATTCCCGGGAAGTAAGCAGGCTGTTGCACGATGAAGCCGTTGAAGCAGCCTCGGACATCCTCCTCACCGCTTCTCAGTCGCAAGCCCTGAATCAGCTTAAAGAGAAACTGGACGGCAACGGCATTGTTCTGCTGAAAGGAGTAACCTCGAGCGGTAAAACTGAGATTTACATCAAATTGATTGCAGAAACAATAGCATCCGGCAGGCAGGTGCTTTACCTGTTGCCTGAAATTGCTCTAACCACCCAGATTATCCGTCGGCTTCAGCGGTATTTTGGCAGCAATGTGGGAGTTTATCATTCAAAATACAATGAATTTGAACGCATAGAAATCTGGAATAAGGCCAATATTCCCCTTGCGGGAAGCCGCGACCACCAGCCCTATCGGGTGATTCTGGGTGCACGTTCGGCTTTGTTTCTTCCATTCCATAATCTGGGGCTGATTATCGTAGATGAGGAGCACGATACTTCCTACAAGCAGGCGGATCCGGCACCGCGCTACAATGCCCGTGACGCAGCTACAATGATGGGTACGCTGCATAACTGCCCTGTGTTGCTCGGTTCGGCCACCCCCTCTCTCGAGAGTTTTTATAATGCCACCAGCGGCAAATATGGCCTGGTTGAGCTCGGCGAAAGGTATGGCAACATTGAAATGCCCGAAATCCGGACCGTAAACATACGGGAAGAGGCACGCATGAAACGCATGAAGTCGCACTTCTCCCCGCAATTGCTGCAGGCCGTTAAAGAATCGCTGGATGCAGGCACCCAGATAATATTGTTTCAGAATCGCCGCGGTTTTTCGCTTCGGCTTGAATGCGACACCTGTCATCAAAGTCCGGGATGCATAAACTGCGATGTTACCCTGACCTATCACAAGCATATAAACATGCTTAAGTGCCATTATTGCGGGTACAGCATTCCGGTTCCTTCTACCTGCCCCGAATGCCAGAGTCCGGCTTTGGTAATGAGAGGCTTCGGAACGGAAAAAGTTGAAGAAGAACTTGCTATACTGTTCCCTGAGGCGATAATTGCTCGAATGGATCTGGATACAACCCGGACGAAAAATGCATACCAGCGAATAATCGGAGATTTTGAAACCGGCAAAACCAACATACTGGTGGGGACTCAGATGGTAACAAAGGGTCTCGACTTTGATAATGTAAGTCTGGTTGGCGTGCTGAATGCCGACGGTATGATGAGTTATCCCGATTTCAGATCCATAGAGCGCAGCTACCAACTTATGGCTCAGGTAAGTGGCAGGGCGGGACGAAAGAATAAACGCGGAACGGTAATCATTCAAACCGGAAATCCGGAACATCCGCTTCTGAAATGGGTTGTAAACGACGACTACAACTCGATGTTTCAGCAACAATTGTCGGACAGGTACCGCTACCAGTATCCTCCTTACAACCGTTTGGTAGAGATAAGCTTACGGCACCGTAATCGGGAAGTGCTGAATACCGGTGCTGCCGTGCTTGCCGGAATGCTTAAACCCGTGTTCGGAAAACAGATGCTGGGTCCGGAATATCCCATCGTTTCCAGGATCAGGAATTTATTCATTAAGAATTTTATTTTGAAAATTGGTAAAGGACAGCACGGGAAACAGCAGAAACTGGAACTCAGGAACCTGATTGCGAAATTTGGTGAATTGCAGGGATTCAAAAGCATCAGGGTAACGGTGGATGTTGACCCGGTTTAAGATGTCACGGTTGCATACCATGCGGGGATATTGTAATGTGCTGCGATAAATCATTGTATCTTCTGTCCGCCTTTTATTGTAAATTTGCGATCAAAGTTCAATCCGTTGCGGTTGAAAGCTATATATCTCATCGCCCGGTTCTTGCAGGGGCGATTTCATGAAAAACTGATCCAATGGAAGAAACAGAAAATATATCACCCGAAAAAAATCACTTCAGCACACGCGGCTGTTGCCACCAGCCGAGCCTTATCCATAAAAACGACAACCTGTACAGGAGCGGATTCTGTAAACTGGATGTTTTCGACTGGCTTGATTTTGTACCCCTCCCGGAAGGAAATAAACCGTTCGACTGCATTGAGGTGCGGTTCAAGAATAATCGCAAGGATTTTTTCCGGATAGCCTGTGAAACCGATCTTCACACCGGGGATATAGTAGCTGTGGAAGCCAATCCCGGGCACGACATCGGTATTGTAACCCTTGCCGGGGAAATAGTCAGGCTTCAGATGAAGAAGCGGTCGGTTGACCCGGCAAAAGATGAGATCCGGAAAGTATACCGCAAGGCACGCCTCAGCGATATTGAAAAATGGATTACTGCAGTGGAGAAGGAAGACCGGACGATGTTCCGTACCCGAGAAATTGCTTCCGGACTGAATCTTAAGATGAAGATCAACGACGTGGAGTATCAGGGCGACGATACGAAAGCCATTTTTTATTATACGGCCGACGAGCGTGTTGACTTCAGGGAGCTGATCAAAATTCTGGCCGATGAGTTTAAAGTCAGGATAGAGATGAGGCAGATCGGAGCCCGACAGGAGGCTGCCCGTCTTGGCGGCATAGGAACCTGTGGCAGAGAACTTTGCTGCTCTACATGGCTGAACAGTTTCCATACCGTAAGTACCAATGCCGCCAGGATTCAGCAGCTTTCGCTGAATCCCCAGAAACTGGCCGGACAATGCGGTAAGCTTAAATGCTGCCTTAATTATGAATTTTCGAGCTATGCCGAGGCACTGAAGAATTTTCCGCCCGACGATACTATTCTGAATACGCGCAAAGGCGATGCCTTCGCCCAGAAAATAGACGTGTTCGCTGGTGTAATGTGGTATGCCTATAAATCGGATCCCAATAACCTGATGGCGATACCGGTGGAACAGGTCAGGGAAATTATAGCCATGAATGGCAAAGGTACGCCCATCGACAAACTGGAGAATTATGCCAGGAAGGTAGAGAAAAAGATTGATTTTGAAAACGTTGTCGGACAGGAGGACCTGCGTAGATTTGATAAGTAATGTTCGGTTAGGGAAACCGTAAACCGTTAATTCAGTGCCGAAATTCCGGATGTTTTCGTTTGAAACTGCCGGAAATCGGATGCTCTTTTTACTGGCAATTATAATGCAGGGGTGCAGGGATGCGTTTACATAAGGCCGGCCTGCTCCGGTGGATGCCCGCTGAGAAAAACCGGGTGCGTTTTTTTGATTTTTTTTGACAATAGTTTTTTGATGATGAATAGTATGGTTGTGATCCGAAATTTGCTTGCTGTAGTGTTTGCGATTTTTTTTCTTGCTTCCTGCGACAGCAGCAAGCATTTCGATGAGAATCTGAGCCTTCCCGGCGACGCCTGGCCAATGGATGAAGCCCTGACCTTTAATGTAAATATCGACGATACGGTGAGCACATACCGCTTCTTCATCAATGTCAGAAACAGCACGTCCTACAAATACAACAACATTTACTTTTTTCTTACCACCACCTATCCGGGCGGAGGAATGTCGCGCGATACCATTGAATGCATGCTGGCCGCACGCGACGGTTCCTGGCTTGGAAGGGGAAGCGGGAAGTATCGCGATAGCCGTATTCCCATTCGTACTCAGATTCGCTTTCCCCGAAAGGGCGAATATGTTTTACGCCTGAATCAGGCAATGCGTGAAGACATTTTACACGGGATTTCGGAAGCCGGTATCAGGCTGGAAAAGGAATAAATACCGGAGTAAGGACCGGATGCTCAAACTTTTGATGAGACAGGAATACAGAACGAATTATTTATTGCAATGACTAAGAAACAAAAGAGCGGAACGGCAGGAACCGGATTATGGATCGCCAGGTTTTGGAAGGCCTACTGGATTGTATTCGGATTTGTGGTATTGCTGTTTACCATCATTTCTCTGGGGTGGCTGGGCTTTATGCCTTCTTTCGAAGAACTTGAAAATCCCAAGAGTAACCTGGCTTCCGAAATCATTTCTGCAGATCAGGAACTGCTTGGTAAATACTACATCGAAAACCGCTCAAACATTAACTATTCCGAGCTTTCACCAAACCTGGTAAATGCCATTATCGCCACAGAGGATGCCCGGTTTGAAAAACACTCGGGTGTTGACGTGAAAGCGCTTTTCAGGGTAACGTTCGGACTGCTTACGGGTACAAATAAGGGGGGCGGGAGTACGCTTAGCCAGCAGCTGGCAAAGAATCTTTTTCCCCGGAAAGCCAACCGGAATTTTTTTGAAACGGTTTTTATCAAGCTCAAAGAGTGGGTCACTGCTATAAAACTGGAGCGCAATTATACCAAAGAGGAGATTATTGCCATGTATTTTAATACCGTTGACTTCGGTGCCAATTCGTTTGGTGTGAAGTCGGCGGCAAAAACGTTTTTCAACAAGGAGCCGCTGGAGCTTACCATTGAGGAATCGGCCATGCTGGTCGGTATGCTGAAGGCTCCCACCTTTTACAGCCCTGTGCGTAATCCCGAAAGGGCAATCAAACGAAGGGAAGTGGTACTGCACCAGATGCAGAAGTACGATTACATCACCGAACAGGTTTACGACTCCATACGGCAGATACCGCTTGATATGTCAAGATACCGCCAGCAGGATCATACTTCCGGCACCGGAACGTATTTCAGAGAATATCTTCGTATGGCAATGTCGGCAAAAAAGCCAGGCCGTAAGAACTACATCGACAAGCAGATGTATGCCGAGGATTCCATGCAGTGGGCCATGAACCCGATCTACGGATGGATAGAAAAAAATCTTAAACCCGACGGCTCAAAATATAACCTATATAAAGACGGGCTTCGGATATATACCACCATCAATTCGCGCATGCAACGCTATGCCGAGGAAGCGGTGGCCGAACACATGGGTAACGATATACAGCCGGCATTTTTTAAACACTGGAAGGGCAGGGAAGAAGCACCGTTTGACTTTCCAAGGAGTCAGGTAAAAGAAGAAGCCCATAAGCTTATGGTAGCTTCGATGAAACGTTCGGACAGATACCGCCGCATGAAAGCTGCCGATATGCCCGAGGATTCAATACAACTGGCGTTCCATACGAAAGTTCCGATGAAGGTCTTCACCTATAAAGGGGAGCGCGACACCGTTATGACTCCCTGGGATTCAATTCGTTATTGCAAGTTTTTCCTGCAGGCGGGACTTATGTCTGTGGAACCTCAGACCGGGTTTGTACGCGCCTATGTAGGGGGTATCAACTACAGCCACTTCCAGTATGACCACGTAAAGATGGCCAAGCGTCAGGTCGGCTCCACGTTTAAACCTTTCGTTTATACGCTAGCCATGCAGGAAGGCGATTTTTCTCCCTGTACCAAGGTGGCCAACATACAATACAGCATCGATCTGCCGGAGGGCGGAAAATGGGAACCTAGAAATTCCAACGATTATAAAAAAGGTCAGATGGTAACGCTTAAGGAAGCTCTGGCTAACTCCATCAACTGGATTTCAGCGTTTCTTATCAAGCGGTATTCACCCCTGGCAGTTATTAAAATCGCCCGGAAAATGGGAGTGGTCAGCCCGATCGATCCCGTGCCATCCATTTCGCTTGGAACTCCGGATCTTACCCTCTACGAAATGGTAGGAGCCATGAACACTTACGCGGCAAAGGGTGTTTATATCGAACCTTTGTTTGTTACCAGAATTGAAGATAAAAACGGGAATGTGCTTGCGCGGTTCATTCCCCGGCAGGAAGAGGCAATGAGCGAGGAGACCGCTTTCCTAATGCTGGAACTGATGAAGGGTGTGGTGGAAAGCGGTACCGGCGTGCGCTTGCGATACAAGTACGGGCTTACAAACACTATCGCAGGCAAAACCGGTACAACACAGAATAATTCCGACGGCTGGTTTATGGGTCTTACACCCGATCTGGTAACGGGCGTATGGGTAGGCGGTGAGGACAGGAGTGTACGCTTCAGAACCATAACGCTTGGTCAGGGGGCCAATATGGCGCTTCCTATCTGGGCTCTTTATATGAAACGCATTTATGCCGATCCAACGCTCAGTGTTTCACAGGGCGACTTTGAGCGACCGGCAACCCCGCTATCAGTAGAGATTGATTGCAGAAAATACGAAGAGTCGCAGAAAAAAGATATGAACCGCTTTAATCCGGGCGATTTTTAATCAAACCTGATTTTTATGAGTCAAAGAATTTCGGGACTGTTCAGGCAAAAGGGGTTAAATTCATCCCGTTATTCGCTTTCTTTTATAGTATTTCTTATACTTTCGGCAGGAATAATCGTTGTAAACCTCAGAATCAGAGAATACGAAAAACCTTTCCGGATTATACAGGATGATGTTAATCAGTATTATATCTACCTGCCGGCCGCCTTCGTTTATCGGGACCCTTTATTCAGTTTCTACGACGCTGCAGGATATGACAGATCCCGGGTATACCTGGCAAGAAGCCCTGAAACCGGAAACCGCATCCCTAAAATGTCGATGGGGATGGCAATCGTTTACAGCCCCTTTTTCCTGGCAGCACATTACGGTTATGTTTCATGGGCTGCACCGGAAACCGATTTTTACGGTCTGCCATACAGGTTCGCACTGGCCGTAGGATCGATGATATATTTTATTATCGGACTCTGGCTGCTGAGAATAATTCTGCTGCGATACTTCAGCGATCTGATAACCGCCATCACACTGTTAATGGTTGGGGCTGGAACGAATATTCTCTGGTATGTAACGCATGAGCCGGCGATGCCGCACGTTTTTGACTTTACACTCGTGCTTGCACTTTCTGAGCTAACGTACCGCTGGGTGAACAAACCAGGTTACATAAAAGCGATATCCATAGGTATTATACTTGGCTTACTGATACTTATACGACCCAACAATATCGTATTTGGTGTTATTGCTCTTCTGATGCCCGGTGATTTCCGTTTCACGTTCCGGTCGCGGTTGCGGCTATTTCTTACTAACTACAGGCAAACGTTGCTTATTGCTGCAGGCGTCCTTCTGGTATGGCTCCCGCAACTGCTTTTCTGGAAGTATGCCAGCGGCAACTGGTTTTATTATTCCTACGGAAGAGAAGGGTTCTTTTTTGAGAATCCTCAGATTGTCAGCAGCTGGTTCAGCTGGAGGAAAGGATGGCTTCTGTATACTCCTCTGATGGCGCTGACACTGCCCGGACTTTACTTTTTGTATAAACGCAAGCTGGGGCTGTTCCTGCCCCTGCTGGTAGTTCTTGTACTTTTTACCTGGATCAATTCTTCCTGGTGGTGCTGGTGGTTTGGCGGAAGCTTCGGAAACAGATCGTATATTGATGCGTACGGACTTTTCGCCCTGGCAATTGCCGCAACGGTTGAGGCAGTTCTGAAGTCACGCAAACCACTGCTGAAGGGTGTGTTTCTGTCTGTCGCCGGATTGCTGTTAATGCTGAATCTGTTTCAATACTGGCAATACCGCCATGGATTTATACACTATGCTTCAATGACGCGGGAAGCATATTTCAAGGGATTCTTTAAAACCAAACTGACTCAGGAATATACCGACGCATTGGTGTGGCCCGATCATACGGCTGGACTGAGTGGAGTGTATTATCCTTACTGGGAAATCAGCGAAGGTGAGAAAAGGGCTAAAAGAGAGCGTATTAAAAAGAGTGCCTCCCAGCTGATGGATGTACTGAAATCAAAAGCCCGGTCAGATACCGTTTTGCTGAACCGGATTTTTACGAATGATCCGGATACAGATGTAGATTCAGCATGGATACTGGAAGAGTGGGCGGTTAAGGAGTATACCCGAATGCTGAAATAAATCGGGTTTCGAAACAACTTTTTTTTATTTTCGCCACGCATCGTTTTGAATTTCTTACTGGCGTAGCTGAAACGGAGAAAGGCATGAGATTTCCATTTAATTTGAAATTTAGGTATTCCCGCTTAGCAATATTTCTGGCCGTCCTCGCCATAGTATTACATGATTTTGAACGGGGCGATTATAAGGAAGAACATCGCATCATTGAATCGGACGTGATTCACTATTATGCATTCCTGCCTGCATTGTTGGTATACAATGATCTTTCGTTAGGCTTTATTGAAACAAAGCCGGATGATTTTACCTATAAATTCTGGCCCGTTCAGGCACCCCGAGGGGACAAAGTAATCATGACAACCATGGGGATGTCGCTGATGTATGCCCCTTTTGTGATTCCTGTTCACTATTTTCTGAAATTGACCGGGCGGCCCGCTACAGGATTTTCATGGCCTTACAAGGCCGCACTTTTATTTGCATCCTTGTTTTATACTCTGGCAGGCCTGATACTTTTGCGTAAAATGCTGCTCAGACGTTTCCCCGATTTAGCGGTTGCACTGGTGTTATTATCAACTGTACTTGCGACCAATCTCATTTTTTACACGACCCGGCAGGCTGCCTTTACCCATGCGTTTAGTTTCTTTCTGATTATATGGCTGGCAAGGGCATCCGAAAGGTATTATTCCTCACCTTCTGCCAGGCATGCTGCCCTGGTTGGTTTTATTGCTGCCCTCATAACTCTGGTTCGCCCCACCAATGCCCTGCTGCTGATACTTTTTCCTTTGTGGTGGATCGATTCCCTGAAAACAATCAAAGAAAGAGTGCAACTGTTTCTGAAGAATTATAGTCACATACTTGTTCTGATTGCTGTTGCGGTGTTATGCTGGGTACCGCAGTTAGTTTACTGGAAACAGTTCAGCGGACAGTGGTTTTTTAACGGGTATGCGGATAAAGGCATGTTTTTCTTTGGCAATCCGCAAATATTCAATGTCTTATTCAGCTACCGAAAAGGATGGCTGCTCTATACTCCGGTAATGATACTGGCTTTGAGCGGTTTTATCTGGCTGTGGAAATCAAATCGCGGCCTTTTCTGGCCTTTAGTGGTAGTATTTCTTATTCATTTATATTTAGTATCCTCCTGGTGGCTCTGGTGGTTTGGCGGAAGCTTCGGGCACCGCGCATTTGTTGATGTTTACGGGCTGCTGGCGTTTCCACTTGCTGCATTCTTTACGCAACTGATCCGGGGACGCAGTAAATTTCTGAAAGTTTTAGCCCTGGTTATCGCCCTTCTTTTTGCCTCGCATAACATTTTCCAGATGTATCAGTTTCATTCCGGTGCCATTCACTACGTTGCCAATACCAGGGAATCCTATTGGGACTCCTTTCTTCGCTTAAGACCCTCGCCGCACTATTATCATTTACTGGTAAATCCCGATTACGATGCTGCCAGGGAAGGTGTTTATCCGAAACCGGTAGTTACGTACCAAAAGCCGGAAGAAAAGTGAGCCGGTTTTTATCTTGCTTTGGATAAAAACACCCGCTGATTGTTTTGAAGAGAATTTCACTATTACTCTTTTTCCAAATACCGTTTACTTCTCAGCCCGGGTAAATCCCTGAATGTTTGAATATTTATTCAGGGATGAAAACCTGATATACTGAAGCAGGCCTATATTAGTCACAAATATTTTATCTATTTCAACTTAATATATTACTTTAGCCGAATTGCAGATGACTTGAATTCGAAAGAGTATCCCGGTCATTAATTGTCATGATATGTTAAATTGGCTTTCAGGTTGTGTTTTCTGCCAATAAAATGAATGTACCAACCCTTGACCGGAAGTTTTTCTTTTTTAATTACTATGAGGTTCCTGTCAGCCTGAACCAGATATTCCTGAACTTCAAAAAACCTCATTGAAAACTTGTTAACATGAAAAAAAGAGAGATTCTGACTAACCCCCTTATCGAAAGAAGAGTTTTTTTTCTTGTTGCGATAATATATCTGATTCCAGTCGGTATGTTTAAATACGTGGGATCTCTCGATGGCCCCCAGCATCTGCTTACCTCCAATATCATTGCAGGTCTTTTATCCGGATCCGATTTCTACGGGCAGTTTTTTCAGTTCAATCCTCCGGTAATCGGGAACAGCCTTGGTAATTATATTCTGGGTGTACTCAATCTGATTTTGCCGGCCTGGATGGCAGAGAAAATTTTACTGATATCCTATCTCATGGCATTCTTTTACGGCTTCAGATATCTGGTTGTATCCATAAAAGGGAAGGCGGATTATAAATTGCTGGTTATTTTTCCTTTTGCATTCCATACCTTATTTCTGCTGGGATATTACAATTACTCCATTGCCGTTGCATTTATGTTTTTCTCTTTGGGATACCTGATCCGGAAAGACCGGAACCGGAAGCCGGCTACGTTTATCATACTGACCCTTCTGTTTACCCTCACGTATTACGCTCATGTTGTTGTTTTTGGAATTTTACTCCTGCTTTCGGCAACTTACCTGTCTTACAATTTTATTTGCGAACGGATCGACGGGAATAAAAGAGCACTCGTAAAATTTCTGAAGAGGGTCGTGTATTATTCTCTTGCCGTATTACCGGGTGTAGTTCTTACCTGGTTTTATTACAGCATGATGCCCGATACGGCCCGGTCGCCCGTTCCTGTTGATGGCTTTAACCGGATACAATACCTTCTTGATTTTGACTTACTTGTTGTTTTCTTTAAGGAAACAGGAAATCATTTTTCAAGGGTTATAATGATTTCACTCTTAATTGCTGTCATTCTGATCCTGATTACCAGAAGTAAAAAAACCGGTAACCCCGACATGCCCGAAGGTTTTGTAAAAGGCCGGTTTAATTTCTGGCTGTTTGCGTCGGTTTTGCTTTTTGCTGCATTCTTTTTCGTGCCTAACCACATGAGTTTGCCGGTACGTATGGCAATTCCTGCGGTTCTCCTGCTGATCGTCTGGATCGCAATTCAGGAAACACATCGGCTAATTACGCTGGGTTTGGTTGTACTGATTAATCTGATGAGTGCCGGTTTGCGCTACTACCAGATGAGTGAACACCACCACCTGGATGAAATGATTCGTGAAATAGTTGCCATGGAAGATCAGATCCCCGATAATACACTGGTTTACACAGCGAATTATTCCGATAACTGGGTGATGTACCATTTCGAGAATTACCTGGGAACGGAGAAGAAGCTGGTCGATCTGAACAGCCCCTCTGTAAATGAAGTTTTTGCCGTAAACTGGAAATCTGCGGAACGCCCGTTTCTGTTTATGGGAGCCAGAAATTCCATAAACGTATCTATGGTGAATAATAAGTCCGGGTTTTATCCGGTTATGGTAGCCGAGTATGTGATGATCTTTGATTACGACAGATTTAAAAAAGCCGATGACAGCGATCCGCTGGCAGAGCTTATACGCCGCGATTTTCAGGAGATAAGCATTTCGCCGAACCGCAAAGTCGGATTATTGAAATTCAACCGCTGGCCGGAAGTCAATCAAAATAAGCAGTTCATTCTGGAAAATGAAATGGCAAAAGCCGGAATTGAAAAGAAAGCCCGTGAGTTTGGAATTCCTTTCGAAGATGCTCTTCTCAAAGATGCACTCTGGCTCTACGATACATCGGCCCGATAGCGTATACCTTTTTCTCTGCAGATGCTATTTAAACTGTCAATACCTTATTCATGTTGATGCAACTTCCTTACATTTGCGTCCGGAAAGTCCAGTGATGACATTCATTAAAACATGAACGATGGTCTTCAGCAGTAGCCTGTTCCTACTTTATTTCCTCCCGGTTTTTCTTCTGTTCTATTACTTTGCAGATGTAAAGTACAAGAATTTAGTTGCCCTTGCGGCAAGTGTATTCTTTTACGCCTGGGGAGCCCCTACCTTTATCTTTATTGTTGTCGCATCCATAATAGCCGATTTTTATGCGGTTAAGGTGATGCATACATCAAAAGGCAGGACTAAAAAGCTGTGGGTAGCATTCTCCATTGCATTGAATATCGGACTTTTACTATATTTTAAATACGCCAATTTTTTTGTTGACAATGTCAATCTTCTGATCGAAAGTATGGGTGGAAAAGCGATGGAATTGACCCGTATTGCTCTGCCCATCGGAATTTCTTTTTTCAGCTTTCAGAAGATGACCTATGCGGTGGACGTGTATCGCAAAGTGCACGTCCCCCTGAAGCGCATCAGCGATTTTGCCCTGTATATTCTGATGTTCCCCCAGCTTATCGCAGGTCCTATTGTTCGCTTCAATGAAATTGCCGATCAGCTGGTAGACCGTCGTGCCAACGACAACGTCGATAACCGGATTACCGGTTTCTTTCGTTTTGCACTCGGACTAGGTAAGAAGGTGCTGATTGCCAATGTACTGGGCGAATATGCCGATTCTGTTTTTGCCATGGATCCCGCCGGATTGAGCACGGCGACCGCCTGGATGGGTGTGATCGCGTATGCCTTTCAGATTTATTACGATTTCGCCGGTTATTCCGATATGGCCATAGGACTGGGGCGTATGATCGGTTTCGACTTCCCCGAGAATTTCAATAATCCCTACATCTCGCAAAATATCACCGAATTCTGGAGACGCTGGCATATGACCCTCGGCCGCTGGATGCGCGATTATCTGTACATCCCGCTCGGAGGCAACAGGGTTTCAATCTACCGTCTCTATTTCAACCTGTGGCTTGTTTTTCTGATCTCGGGTTTCTGGCACGGTGCTGCCTGGAACTTCGTGGTCTGGGGCGCATTTCACGGACTTTTTCTGATACTCGACCGGCTGTTTCTACTCAAATTCTACAAAATCATCGGGAAATATCCATCCATCCTTATCACCTTTATTATTACACTCGTGGGATGGGTGCTCTTCCGGGCCGACAGCCTTGGATATGCAGTAGCCTTTATTGGAAAGATGTTCAGCTTCGATGCCGGAACCATGTACTTCGTCAGCCGTAAAGTATGGATGATCCTCGCCATAGGTGCATTCTTCGGCTTCTGGGGGGCATTCGGAAGCATCGAAAAGTGGCAGGTTAAGCTTTTTTCGAAAAAGAAAACGTTCAATACCATGCTGGTGATGGCATTCGTATCCATAATTCTTTTTATCGTCAGCCTCGCTGCTATTACATCATCCGGTTTTAATCCCTTTATTTACTTCAGGTTTTGAAATGGTAAAGCTGAAACATATCCTTTTCGGCCTGCTGATGATAATGACCGGGCTTCCGCTGCTGCAGCGGGCCGTTCCGGTTTTTACGGTGAAACCGCTCAAAGGCTCTTTTGATGTGCCTGCAAAACCCTCCGCAAGCTGGGAGTCGGTTTTTAACGGAACTTTTCAGGATGCCTTCAACAACTATTTCGAACATACCATAGGATTCCGGCCTCTGCTCGTGCGCGTCAACAACCAGATCGCATATTCGGTTTTCGATACGGCCCAGGCTGCCGGAGTAGTAATCGGTAAACACGGATACCTTTTCGAAATCAACTACATTAAAGCTTACCGTGGCTGGGACTTCGCCGGCGATGAAACCATCCGGGAACTGGCCCGAAAGTCGGCTTATGTGGATGAAAGACTGAAAGCCGCAGGTAAGACTCTGCTCTTCGTACTGGCTCCCGGAAAGGCCTCTTTCTTCCCTGAGTACATTCCGTCGAAATATTACGAACAAGCCGAAGGAGAGAATACAAACTACCGGGCAATTAAATCGGAATTTGAGAAGCTTAACCTGCCATTGCTCGATTTCAACAGCTGGTTTATAGCGATGAAGGATACCGTAACCTTCCCGTTGTACCCGCAATGCGGCATCCACTGGAGTGCATACGGCGTCGGACTTGCCCTCGATTCAATCATCAACCGGCTGGAGCAGGTCCGAAACATAGATATGGTCGATTTCTGGTGGGATGGCTTCGACCTGCCCGATACCCTGCGTAATCCGGATTACGATATCGCCGAAGGCATGAACCTCCTGTTCAAAATTCCGCATTACCCTATGGCTTACCCGAAATTCCGCTTCAGTCCCGAGGAAGGTAAGGTGAAGCCGAACGCCATCGTTGTTGCCGACAGCTATCACTGGAATTTGTACGGTACCGGACTCTCAAGCCGCATCTTCGGAGACGATAATTTCTGGTATTATAACCAGCAGGTTCACAATCCCGGCTGGCCGGGTCCGAAGCGGGTGCAGGATCTTGACCTTGGTTCCGAACTCGGAGAAGCCGATGTCATAATCATCATGGCAACCGAAGCAAATCTGTTCCGGTATACCTTTGGCTTTATCGATAATGTATATGATCTGTTCGCAGGCGGTGGAAACCTGCAGTCATCCGAAGCCCTCAGGGAGAAAGAAGCCGCCATCGCTGAAATCATGAAAAGCATGGATTCCAGTCCGGATTACCGGAAGTTTATACAGGAGAAGGCTGTCAGCCGGGGTATCCCGTACGAAGAAATGCTGAAACTGGATGCAGAATGGTTGTGGAATGAGAAGCAGAAAAAGGAGAATTAGCACCTGAAGTCCAAATCCGAAAAGCCAATTTATCAAATTTCATAATTTCGCAGTTCGAAGCCCTTCCTTAGCGGGATGCATAGCAAAATTCCATTTATGAACTATTTCACCCCAACCTTCGTGGCAGATGAGCTGAAAGCCGGGAATAACATCCTCCGGATGGCCGAAAAGGCCAAAGCCAACGGATTGCTTTTCCGCCCGCATTTCAAAACGCATCAATCCGTTGAAGCAGGGGAGTGGTTCCGCAGCGAAGGAGTTACGGCAATAACCGTATCTTCCGTTGAAATGGCACAACGCTTTGCCGGTGCCGGGTGGAACGATATCACCATCGCCTTTCCGCATAATCCGCACGAATCGGAAGCCGTGGCTGCCCTGGCAGATAACATTAACCTTAATCTGCTATTCGACAATCCCGTACAAGCCGCCGCTGCCGCTTCAGCTGTGCGGAACACAACCGGATTTTTCATAAAAGCAGATACCGGATATCACCGGGCCGGAATTCTTCCCGGTGACGATGCAACAATTAGCTGTATTCTTGATGCGGCAAAAGAAAGCCCGCTCCGCTTTAAAGGATTTCTGACCCATGCCGGACATACCTATCGTGCCAAAGATCCGGAACAGGTACTAAAAATTCACCTTAATAGTACACAGGCTCTTGCCGGCATGAAAGCCAGATACCTGGATGCCTTTCCTGAAATTATCGCATCCGCCGGCGATACTCCTTCCTGCAGCATTGCTAATGAGTTTCAGGATGTGGATGAAATACGTCCGGGAAACTTTGTATACTACGACCTCATGCAATGGATGCTCGGGAGCTGTACTTTTCATCGGATCGCTGCAGCAGTTATTTGTCCCGTTATTTCGGTCTATCCGCATCGTAACGAGGCCCTGATTCTGGGAGGTGCCGTGCATCTGTCGAAAGAGTCGCTGCAAATTAAGGGCGAGGAAACCGTATTTGGCCTTGCGGTTCCCTTTATCAACGGGAAATGGGAAAATGCACAGGGACACGATTATCTTACTTCGCTTTCTCAGGAACATGGTATTCTGCAAACAAACAGTCCCTGGGCCAAAAACCTGAAACCGGGCGACTGCATTGCCGTCATTCCGGTTCACTCATGCCTTGCAGCAGATCTGCTTGTCGCGAAAAACAAATTTTATATCGTCCGCTGACCTCGGTATCCGCATCCGGACTATCGTCTGATTCTGATTTTCAGGGTATTTTTAACGGGCTCTTCCGAAAACAGGACCAGATATCCGCCTCCTCCGGCTCCGCAGAGTTTGTATCCCAGAACATAGGAAGGTATGGAAGCAACGGCTTCTTCTACAACTTCGTTCACCATGTTGGGAAACATGGCAATCTGAGCTTTAAACGATGCTGTCATTGCTTTTCCGAAAGCTGAGGCATCCATTTTCAGCACAGCATTGCGCAGCCGGTCAGCAGCTTGCGATAATTCTCCGGCCTTAAGGGGGGTGATGTCGGTGTTTTGCGTTGCATGATATCCGCTCTGCCTTGGATGCAGAGCCAGAAGCGATATTCTGCTTTCCAGCCAGCACAGGATTTCGTTGTCGTTGTGCGCTTCGATGCGCGAAGGCCAGTAGTTGCCCCGGTCGTACCACAGGTAATTGAGTCCCGGCATCACTATGCCGAGCGAATCCTGAGATCCGCTGATGTAGTCGGATCCGGGCGGATTCTCGTATGCAAAAAGTATCTTCGCCAGCTTCTCGCGATCCCCTTCCGGGATGTCGGTCTGCCACAGTTCTATGGCTTTGCGTCGGGTGCTTGTCGACATGCCGCTGCGGTCGTTGAAATCGTAATCGGGTTCTATCGATATGGTGACGACTGCACCCGGGTAATGCTCCGAAACATAGGGCTGATCGAGCCATCCGCCGGCAAGATCGATGCGGTAGGGGATCCGGCATTCGTTGCGTAGTGCAGTAGTGCTGCGGGCAGGCAGATTGCCGTGCGGAATGCGCCTGCTGATAAGGTATTCAACGCCAAGTTCCAGGCATAGTCTGGCTTTTTCCGGCGTATGACCGTCTTCGTTTACAAAAAGAATATCTGGTTTCAGCCGCTCCATATCCTCCCGGAAATCCAGCAAACCCGAGCCTGAGTTTATCCAGGCCTCTTTCACCGACTTCAGTGCCCGAACCATATACAGCCGCTCCTGCTCCGAATTCACAGTTTTCCGCCCTTTGAGGTCGTAAACGGTCTTGTCGGAACCAAGTCCCACGTAAAGATCACCATGCGTTGCCGCCTCCTCAAAAAAGGTTACATGACCCGAATGCAACATGTCGTAACAGCCGGAAACAAACACTTTCTTTCTATCCATCGGCATATACTGATTGAGCCGTTTATGCATTCAGTTCCCGGTAGTTTTCGTTCAAATTACAGCCCCCCGGGTGGAATTCCTTTCCGGCAAATTTATATAATTTATCCTCCGCGCTGTGTTTTGTTATTTTTGTTTTCCCTTTCGGGGATGGAAGTATACCGTGATTCACGGGTATATTTCATTATAATTTTTAAAAGCTAATCCTTACTTTTGAGCATTAAACCGTTCCCAAAATCTAAAATACAGCGTATGCGCCGTTTTGCACAGGTAATCCGCGTAAAGCCGGAAAAACTAGATTATTATCTGGAACTTCACCGGAATCCGTGGTCGGGAGTGCTTGATACGATCAGGCAGTGCAACATCCGGAACTATTCCATTTTTCTGCTTGATAATTCCATGCTTTTTGCCTATTTTGAGTACATAGGAACTGATTTTGAAGCCGATATGCAAAAGATGTCCACCGATCCCGAAACCATCCGCTGGTGGAAGGAGACCGACCCCTGCCAGGAATCGCTCGGAATCAAAGCAGGGGAGTGGTGGCATACTATGGAAGAGGTGTTCCATACCGATTGAGTGCGGGTTTTTAGCCGGAAGGGCATTGCCACAGGTTGCAATCGCTGCTGAACTGCCTGCTTCGGTTTTTATAAGTAATCTGGTTATAATAAGCCCGGCTATGTCAGCGACTTCCTAACAAAACGGCTGAATGCCAGAACAACAAGAAAACAAACCAGCGGGATTACGAATCCGGCAGCCATATTGGTTTCTCCCAGAAGCCCCATCAGGTAAGGGGCAACGGCTCCTCCCACTATAGCCATAATCAGCAGCGAAGACCCCTGTTTGGTGTGAACGCCCAGCCCGGCGATCGATAGCGCAAAGATGGTCGGGAACATAATGGATTCAAACAGGTATGTCATAAACAGGGCAATCATCGAAACGGTCGGGATGGCGGCTATCACCACCGTCATGCATAACGCGGCTCCGGCTGCTGCAATCCCGAGCAGCCGGGCAGGTTTGATGTAACCCATCAGCCAGCTCCCGAGAAAACGACCACTCATAAACAAGCCCATTCCCCCGAACGACAGGATGAGGGATGCCGTGCGCGGACCGATGCCGGGATTAATTTCGGTGACGTAATTGATGAAGAAACTGTTGATGCCCGTTTGTGCACCCACATAAAAGAACTGGGCAATAACTCCGAAAACAAAGATGCGGTTCATCCACATAGATGCGGGATTTTTATCGCGGCCGGCTTTCTCTTCGGTGCGGATTTCGGGAAGTCTGACCTTCATGAAAACCATGGCAACCATCAATACTACAATCCCGATAAGGGTATATGGAAATGCCGCACTCCCGTGCGAACCGTCGGCCTGAAAAATCAGGAGTCCCCCGACCAGCGGTCCAAAAATCCATCCCAATCCGTTGAACGATTGCGCGAGGTTAAGCCGGCGGGCAGCGCCATCTTTTTCGCCAAGCTCGGTAACATAAGGGTTGGCAGCCGTTTCCAGAAAAGTAAGTCCGCACCCAATCACAAAAAGGGAAAAAAGAAAAAACGAAAACGACATAACCTTTTCAGCGGGAATAAACAGCAGCGCTCCAATGCCGTAGAGCAGCAATCCGAAAACAACGCCCATGCGGTATCCTAAGCGTTTGATAAAAAATCCAGCAGGCAGTGCCATCAGAAAGTAACCGCCGTAAACTACGGCTTGTATCAGTGCCGAATTTGCCTTGGAAATGACCAGAACCTCCTGAAAATGTTTGTTCAGCACATCGAGGATACTGTGCGCAAATCCCCACAGAAAAAACAGTGAGGTAAGCAGAACCAGGGGGATGAAGTACTTGTTTCGTGTCATTGCCGTCAGGTATGGTTCATAGCATTATCCATGCTCAGGTTCGGGGGATCAAACCTACAGGAATTAATAACAAATCGCAACAGCCGAAAAAAAATTATGGAATTCTCCGCTTTCCGCATCAGCGGCATTTCATTTCTCAGTATGCCCGCTCGTTCCGGCCCTCGATGTAGTTGATAAACGATCGGTTTACTACCTTGTTGCCCCCGGGTGTGGGGTAGTCGCCGGTAAAATACCAGTCGCCCGTATGGTTCGGAATGGCTTCGTGCAGGTCTTCAATGGTCTGAAAGACAACCTGAACTTCCGCCCTGCAGTCGGGAGGAGTAACAAGTTGCGAAATTTTATCGGAAATCTGCTGAGCGCTGAACGGACGGTATATCTCTTTCACAAAATTTACGACCTGTTCTTTCGGCAGATGTTCCTGTTCCTTGCATTTCAGATAAACTTCGTTGATGATTCCGCTCATCTTGTTTTCCTTCAGAAGCTCGATGGCAGCGTTAAACGCGATAAAGTCGCCAAGTTTGGTCATATCGATGCCGTAACAGTCGGGATATCTGATCTGGGGTGCCGAGGATGCAATTACAATTTTTTTGGGTCCGAGGCGGTCAAGAATGCGGATGATGCTTCTTTTAAGCGTTGTTCCTCTGACAATGGAGTCGTCGATCACAACCAGGGTGTCGGTGCCGGGATTAACGATTCCGTAGGTAACGTCGTACACGTGGGCGACAAGGTCGTCGCGGGCGTTGTCCTGGGTGATAAAGGTGCGCAGTTTTATGTCTTTAACGGCTACCTTTTCTACCCTTGCTTTGAGTGCCAGAATTTCATCCAGCCGGGTAGGGGTAATCTCCGTGCCTTCCTTCAGGATGAGGTCTTTCTTGATGCTGTTGCAAAACAGGTCCAGTTTTTCCACCATGCCGTAAAAGGCATCGGCAGCGGTATTCGGGATATAGGAGAATACGGTATTCCTCAGGTCGTGATTAACGGCCCTAAGTATGGCAGGGGTTAACACACTCCCCAACCGTTTGCGTTCCTGGTAGATGTCGGTGTCGGTGCCGCGGCTGAAATAAATGCGCTCGAAGGAGCAGGCCTTTTTCTCGAGTGGCTCAAGGATAGGAGTAATGCTTATCGTTCCATCGCCTTCTACAATCAGAGCTTCTCCGGGTTGCAGTTCTTTTATGCGGTGGTGCGGAAGATTAAGCGCTGTCTGAATTACCGGGCGTTCGGAGGCAGCTACAACAATTTCATCGTCGATATAGTAAAATGCCGGTCGTATGCCTGAGGGGTCGCGCATCACAAAAGCGTCTCCGTGCCCCAGCAAACCTGCAATGGCATAACCTCCGTCCCAGCTTCCCGATGATCGCCTCAGTATTTCGGATACGTCAAGTTCTTTAGCAATTTTTGACGTTATGTCTTTCTTCGAATAACCTTCAGCTTTGTATTTGGCATACAGGCGCTCGTTTTCTTCATCAAGAAAATGTCCTATTTTTTCCAGAATAGTGATGGTGTCGGACGTCTCAACAGGATATTGTCCAAGGTCGAGCAGCTTATCGAAAAGCTCATCCACGTTGGTCATATTAAAATTGCCTGCCAGCACCAGATTGCGGGTCATCCAGTTGTTGGCCCGAATTACCGGGTGCAGGTTCTGTATGTTGTTCTTTCCGAACGTACCGTATCGAAGATGTCCAAGAAACAGCTCTGCTGCAAATCCTGTATTGTATTTGAGCCATTGCACATCTTTCAGCCTTTCGGGGCGTGCATCGGCAGCAAGATTAATTTCTTCGTAAGCAGCACGGAAAACGTCGGCAATCGGGGTGTTTGAATTGGAACGGTGGCGGTTGATGTATTTACTGCCGGGTTTGGGATCGAGCCGTATGCATGCGATGCCGGCTCCGTCCTGACCGCGGTTGTGCTGTTTTTCCATCAGCAGGTGAAGCTTGTTAAGACCCCAGGTAGAAGTGCCGTAGCGGTTAAGATAATATTCAAGCGGCTTTAACAGCCTTACCATGGCTATCCCGCATTCGTGCTTGATCGGCTCACTCATTCGGTTCAGATTTGCGTTATGCTTATATTTGCGGTGAGGTTCCGGCTTTGGCCCCCCCCCGTCCGGACCCCGCAAAATTAAACAAATTACGCCCCGGTAATAACACTTCTGAAATGATTGAACGGATGCCATTGTTTCTGTTGTGCTTCCTTTCTCCCGTTAACTGCTGTTTGCCGGGCTTTTATCCCGATTCCCCACCTTTATATGAAACGATTTACCCTAACCAACGTAAGAGAAGCCAGCCGTGAAGATATTTTTTTTATTGCCGGTTGCCAGATGCAAATGGCTCTTGAAACCGAAAATATCACGCTTAATCGCGATGCCCTGCTGCGGGGTGTTACCATGGTATTTGATGATCCTTCGAGAGGCTTTTACCTTGTTGCCGAAGACCGGGAAACCCGGGCGGGATGCCTTATGGTAACGCCCGAATGGAGCGACTGGCGGGGTTCATGGGTGTGGTGGCTGCAATCCGTTTATGTGCTGCCCGAAATGCGCCAGGCAGGGGTCTTCGGAGCCATGTATGCGGCGGTTAAGCAGAAAGCAGCAGATCGCACCGATGTGGCAGGCATCCGGCTTTATGTAGATAAAACAAACCTGAAAGCCCGCGAAGTATACCAAAAAGCAGGGATGAACGGCAATCACTACATCACCTTCGAATGGATGATACGCCCCCTCGGCTGACTCGCCAGATAACTGCCTTCACCTCATCCTCCGATCACCCGTATGCAAGCAAGGTCCGGTATATCCCGTCTCCGATATTCCGATATGCAGAAACCTTCCATACGTTATCCCGGGGCCGCTGTTGCCCGTAAACAGGCAGATATCGAATCGGCCGGCAGCTTCTATTCCCGGATGGCATGAAAATTGTCATCACACCACCCTGCATGCTGCCCGGGGAATGCATGTAATTTTTGTAGGATTTTTAATGAAGTGTTCCGATATTGGCATCAGAAAATTGACGACAAACCGCAATCGACCTGATGGCTTTAGGGTACGGAAGCAGGTCTGTTTTTCAATTCATAATCAATCAATTAAAAAACACATGAAAGCGATTACCACCCTTTTTATTTTGATTATTTCCGTGGCTCAGCTGTCTGCGCAGCGCCCCTACCGGTGTGAAACTCCCATGCCGGAGCCGGTATTCAGGCAGAAACAACGGTCGGTTGCAATGCAACCCACTGAGGAACTTAAACTTAAAGCTGCAATTACCGTTGCCGGGAATAACTGCTTTTCAGCGCAGCAGGTAAAAACCATTGCTTCTCAATTTATCGACGATTACAGCAGGCTCCGTTTTGCACAGGCCGCCTGGCCTAATACCGTTGATAAGGAGAATTTTTACTTCGTGTACGATGAATTTGCTTATTTCTCAACCGTTTTTATGCTCCACGATTTTATTGTATCGACGGAGAACCGTCCCATGGATTACATCCCTCTCTATGAGCCGCCTCTGAGCCTCAACTGGCCCGCTTTTCAGTATCCCGACTGGAACCAGTACCGGGGCGTTTCAAACTGCCGCTTTCCTGTAAACAACGAAGAATTTGTTAGACTTGCCGTTCAGGTCAGGGATAATCCTGCCGAAGCACACCGCGTAATCCTGCTTCGTCAGATTGTTGAGAATAACTGCATTGCCGTTGAACAGGCGATGAAACTTGCTTCGTTGCTGCAATCGGAAAACAACCGCCTTAATTTTTTCAGACAAGCCATTCCTTCCATTTATGATGTGGATAATCTGCCGCTGGGCGCTCAGCTGTTTTCTCACGTCCCCAACAGAAATGCCTACAACGAACTGATAAGGCAACCGGTACCGGTACCCCAGCCACTGGGTCCTCCGTGCTACGTTTCCCCTGAGGAGTTTACCCAGATTCTCACTTCCATTAAGAAAGAGAGCTTCAACAATACCAGGGTAACCCTTACTCGACAGATACTGCGCAGCAAAATGTGCTTTACAACCATGCAGATAAAGGAGATCGTGAAACTCTTTTCGTTCGACGATGCACGCCTCGATATTGCAATGTTTGCCTGGGATTTTACGACCGATAAGGATAATTACTATCTCGTTGCCGAGGAGTTCTCTTTCAGCAGTACCAAAGAAAAGCTGATGAAATTCCTGGAAACGAAATAGACCGCTGACGTATTACCTGCTGGATGCAGGACTATTATACTGACTGCAATTCATAAAAATAAAATTCCCGGGGGTGCAATTATGGAAACAAACCAGAAAGTGTTGTTCGTTAACACAAGCGACGGTTTCTACCGTACCCGCAAATATAAGGTCGGGGATTTCTTCGGTCCGGTTGACCTGGGCTTGCATCTGTCGGGCCGGTATAAAAGTCTGAACATCGGCAACGGTCTGCTCTCTGGATCCATATTCCCGGGATCTAACCGGCTAATCTTTACTGGATTCTCTCCCTGCTGGGGCGGATTTTACATCTCGTCGATGGGGGGAGCCGGACTGATTTTCGGTAACCTCGGTATTAATATGCTGAGCATTGTCGGGAAAGCACCCGTACCGTCGGTGCTGTACCTCAACAGGGAACACGGTGAGGAGATTCAGGTAGAGGTGGCTCCGGTTGATGTTAACACTGTCTGGAATCAGGGCCGGACAGGAGTCTATTCCCTCATGGACTATGTCTTCGAAAAGTATCGCTCACGTTATGAAAACGAGCCCCGGATCCTTGCGACCGGACCGGCATCCATGCATACCGATTTCGGCGGAATCGTCTCTGTTCCGGTGCGGCGTGGCGCACTTTCCTACGTCGACACCTGGGCAGGCAGAGGAGGCTTTGGTTCCGCTCTCCTTCGCGAACATGGGATTGCTGCCGTAATCTACGGAGGAACACACATCGACGAGGACTTCCGCGACCGGAAGGTTGCCGATGAGTGGTTCCAGGAAAGGTATGCCATGAAACTTGCCGCCAAAGACCTGGAGACAACTAAAAAGTACCGCTTCGACCCGAATCTGGATACCGGAGGTACATTCGGCGTTAACTATGCCACCATGGATTCGCGAATGCTGGCATTCAACTACCGCTCCACGGAATGGCCGGCTGAAAAACGCATGGAGATACACGCTGATTTCATCGCCTCACACTACCTGAAGCAGTTCAACGAAGAAACCATAAAAACTAAGCAACAGTTTACCTGCGGCGAACCCTGTGCAGCCGTTTGTAAGAAAATGCGCGACCATTACAAGAAGGACTATGAGCCCTACCAGACCATGGGTCCGCTCAGCGGGATATTCGACCAGCGCGCTGCCGAAAAATTAAACCACCATGCCGATGCGTATGGCTTTGATGCCATCTCAGCAGGAGGAGTTATCTCCTGGCTTATGGACTGCCTCGACAGAGGACTCCTCAGCCCCGGCGATATTGGGATTACGCGTATGCCTCGTTTTTCTCCCGATGCTTTTGAGGTGGTTGCCGGTTCCATGCATAATGCCGACCTGGGGTGTGAGATTCTCGACAGCATCATCCGGCGCAACATCGACCTTTCGGAAGGTGCCCGCAAGTATGCCCGCCGGCTTTCGCGTGAAAAAGGCGAAAATCTGCTTAACTTTTTCGTTTATTCCGCCTATGCCCGCAACGGCTGGATGGTTCCAAACCAGTACTGGACACCCGGAGCCCTGTCGCCCATGGCCATCATGGGAAAATATTACATGTATTATGGCGATGAATTTGTTCCTCCGCGTGAACTGGGTAGAGTAAATGCATCGCGTATGATTGCCGAACTGATGATCGATAATATGGGCATATGCCGCTTTCATCGCCTCTGGGCCGAAGAGATGATCCCGGATATCGTGGAGTCGCTTTTCGGACAAGGAGTTGCCTTTAAGGAATCTATAAAGCATACCGCCAGCCGGATCAATGGACGAAACAGCTCCGTCCTGTGGGAGTCGGAAGCCAATACACGCTTCATAAAGAGCTTTCTTTTCCGCAAAAAGGAAGAAGGAATTAACAGCCCGGAATTCATCAAATGGTTCGATGCCTTTGAATCCGATCCCCGCGAAGCCTCCCTGGAATTCTGGTACGAAATTCATAAGGGCGTACAGGAGTCGCTCAGAGAATTTAAATAACAATCCCCGTAAGGGAAGAGAGTTCTTCCGGAAGTTCGCTTGTTCTTTCTCCCCTTCCGGATCCTGAATAATTAACGGATTTTTGTGCGATTGCAGAACCCGCAAACAGTTTAGCAATCACTCTAAAACAGTTAATATGGAAATTAAAAGACTTGGACTGGCGGGTTCGTTAATGATTTATATTCCCGCATCCTTGTTAATGTTTGTCCTGACCAAATATCTGATTCCCTTTTTAAGCAGGGAAACGGGTCAGGAAACAGTTCTTTTCTGGTTCATCGTTGGAGGCCTGGGTATTTTTTTACCGCTGATTATAACTGCCCTTCTGATACTGAAATCGGAAGGTTATAAAATAAACAGAAACACCCTGATTAAGCGACTGAGGTTTCGCAGGATTAAAAAACAGGATTTGGTTTGGTGCTTTGCCGGAGTAATCGTTGTGGGCATATTCAGCATGTTGATAATAAAAGGTTTAGAGCTGACAATTGGCGAATTTGACCATTCTCCCGCCTTTATGTCGTTTGAACCATTGTCAAAAGGCCGGTATTGGCTGCTGTTGGTCTGGGCTCCTTACTGGGTTCTGAATATTCTTGGAGAAGAATTATTGTGGAGAGGAGTGATGTTGCCAAGGCAGGAGATAGCCTTTGGTAAATTTGCATGGGTAATTCATGGATTTGGCTGGGGATTATTTCATATAGCTTTTGGATGGCAATTGCTGCTAACGCTGATGCCTCTGATTTTCATTCAATCATTCATCGTACAGCGGACAAAAAATTCGTGGATTGGCGTAATCATGCACGGTGGATTAAACGGGCCCAGTTTTATAGCTATTTGCTTTGGATTAATCTGATTTTGCCGGAAAGCCGGGCTAATGCGTTACTCCCAATCGCGTAAATAAAACCGGAGGCCGGATTGCAGATTCAGCGTTTAAGCTGCACAGTTGCATTTGCACCGGTTATCGTATTGGAGAAGAAGCCTGCTGTTCAATACGGTCCTAACAGCGCAATGCGATTCTTTTCCGGAAATTAAAAACCAAATTATCCTCCATCTGTTAATTTTGGCACTTATAGCCTTTGTTTTCATGAAGTCATACCAGTTTCTCCTCTTTTTCAGCATCGTTTTTATCGTTTATGCTGCCGTTAACTCCTATATTTTTATCCGTGCTCATCAGGCCATTCCGGCTGGTCATGCGTTTCGCTTATGGTTTAAGTGGGGGTTCTGGATTCTTGCGCTTTCTTACTTGGCCGGTCGCTTTCTCGAAAAAGTATGGCTTTCCGGTTTCAGCGATGTTGTTACCTGGACCGGTGCCCTCTGGCTTGGTATAATGCTTTACGGCTTTCTTGCTGTTTTGCTGATCGATGTGCTCAGGGGTGCCGATGGTCTTGCCGGTTTCCTTCCGGGATGGGTGTATGCTCCGGAATTTCGCTTCAAATTGTTCGGATGGGTATCGGCTGTATTGATAATGATAGTTGCTGCCGGACATATCAATACCCGTTTTCCGGCCATAAAAACCCTGGAGATAGAGATCGGCAAACCGGCCGGTCGCTTCAGCGAATTGAAAATCGCCATGGCTTCCGACGTGCATATGGGTACACTGGTAGGTCCCGCGAGGACAGGCAGGCTTGTGCAGACCATCAACGGGATGAATCCGGATATTATCCTGTTTGCCGGCGATATTGTGGATGAAGATCTGGCTCCGGTTATACGAGGGAATCTGGGCGATGCACTGGCACAACTTAAAGCTCCGCTGGGCGTTTACGGCGTTACAGGAAATCATGAATACATCGGCGGAGCGGGAAAGGCTGTTGCCTATCTGGAAGAGCATGGAGTCAAAATACTCCGCGACAGTGTAGTGGATGTGGAAGGTGCTTTTTATGTTGCCGGACGCGAAGACCGCGACAAGGGCCGCTTCAGCGGAAAATCCCGCAAGGAAGTTGCAGACTTGCTCGCAAATACCGATAAAAACCGTCCGGTAATCCTTCTCGACCACCAGCCATGGGATCTTCCGCTGGCTGCCCGGGCGGGTGCCGACCTGCAACTCTCGGGACATACGCATCACGGACAGCTCTGGCCGCTCAATTACATTACCAGGGCCATTTACGAAGTAAGCAGAGGATATAAAAAGATTGATAATACCCACTTCTATGTTTCTACCGGTTATGGAAGCTGGGGGCCGCCGGTACGAACCGGCCATCGCCCGGAAGTGGTGCTTATTAAGGTAAAATTCAAAAAGGCTACCACGGAGTAACATCCACGAAAGGGCGATAAATCAAAGGCTCTGCTTACACTGTGCATTCGTGTGCCTGCTGCAGGCATTCCGTCTTATTTGCTTATTTTTGCCTTCAAAGCAATTGTTATGAGCAAAACCCGGCAGTTTCCGCATACATTCGTAATTATCTTTTACCTTATCCTCTTTTCCGCTTTCCTTACCTGGGTAATTCCGGGTGGTCGCTACGAACGCACTACAATTGAAGTAAACGGCACTCCAAGGGAGGTTATAGCCTCCGACTCGTTCAGCTATACCGGAAACAACCCGCAGTCGTGGCAGGTTTTCTCGGCCTTCTTCGACGGCTTTGTGGATAAAGCCGATATTATCGTTTTTATCCTGATGATAGGCGGAGCCTTCTGGATTATGAACCACAGCAAAGCCATAGATGTTGGAATTCTCTCCTTCCTGAAACGGGCCCGCAGGCTCGAGCGTCACCGGTTTATCCGGCATCTGGGCATGGACAATCTTATTGTTTCACTGGTTGTTCTGCTGTTCAGCATCTTCGGGGCCACCTTCGGGATGAGCGAAGAGTCCATAGCCTTTGTAATTATTTTTGTTCCCCTCGCTATTAAAATGGGGTACGATTCCATAACAGGGGTTTACATGTGCTACGTGGCTGCTGCCCTTGGATTTGCAGGAGCACTGCTGAATCCGTTTACCATAGGTATCGCACAGGGTCTGTCGCACCTGCCGCTGTTTTCAGGAATAGAATACCGCTTTTTCTGCTGGATCGTCATCAATATCTTTGGCATTGGCTATATCATTTGGTATATGCGGCGGATACGGAAGAATCCCCGTCGCTCGCCGGTATACCAGGAGGATGAATACTGGCGGTCAAGGCAGGATGAAACCGTTGTTACAGAAAATGACGTTTCGTCGCGCCCTGCCTGGTTTACATGGGTGTTTATTACAGCAGTGTTTATTTATGCCGCATTTGCCATGCCATTCACTCAACTTACCATCGGCAACGCATCCGTTACCTGGCCTGTTTTTCCTGTCCTGGCAGCGGGTTTTGCCCTTTCTGGTTACCTTGCACTGCGCAAATCGGCCCGCTTTCTTGTGCTTAACATGCTTGCATTTACCATACTGATGCTGATTGTGGGAGTAATGGGGTACGGATGGTACGTTATGGAGATTGCAACGCTGTTTATGGCTCTCGGCATTTTTTCCGGCATCGCTATGGATTACAGCCCCAACACCATTACCAGGCTGTTTATCGAGGGGGTGAAGGATATCAGCAGCGCAGCCCTGGTGGTGGGACTGGCCGGTGGAATCATTATCGTTCTTCAAAACGGGGAAATTATTGATACCCTGCTTCATAAAATTTCCGGTGCCATGGCCGATATGGGTAAGATTGCCACCGTGGGAACCATGTACGTCATGCAAACCGCCATTAATGTTTTCATACCATCGGGTTCCGCCAAGGCGGCTCTCACCATGCCAATCATGTCGCAGTTTTCCGATCTTATCGGACTGTCGCGCCAGGCTACCGTTATGGCCTTCCAGTTCGGAGACGGTTTTACCAATATGATTACCCCTACCTCCGGCGTTCTGATAGGAGCACTGGGGATTGCACGCATCCCTTTCAGCAAATGGGTGAAATGGGTAACCCCGCTTATGATTATCCTGGTAATACTGGGATTCCTGTTGCTGATCCCAACCGTAACAATGCAGCTCAATGGCTTCTGATCCGGTTAATACAATCAAAGCATTCTACCCCTGTCCGCTTGGTACTCTTGAGATATTTTTGTCGGATGGCTTCCTGAATCGGATCAATTTCACCGATAAGACCTCCGGTATGCTAATACCCCCTGAAACTGAGGAAGTTGTTCATCAGCTCGATGCGTATTTTAAAGGCAGTCTGAAGGATTTCAATCTGAAAATCAAACCTTCCGGTACAGCTTTCCAGCTGAACGTATGGGAGATGCTCGGTAAAATACCTTACGGGACTACAATAACCTACGGGGAACTGTCGCACAGGCTGGGTATGAGAAACGGGGCCCGGGCGGTTGGACTGGCAAATGGAGCCAATCCGATTCCCCTGGTGATACCTTGTCATCGTGTTATCGGGGCAGGAGGGAAACTTACCGGGTACGGGGGCGGGCTGTGGCGCAAGAAATGGCTTTTGCAGATGGAAATGCCGGAAAGACCCGGACTGTTGTTCGGTCAACCCGGTGATGAATAAGGATATACATTATTTTTACCTGCTCTTTCAGATCGATTATTAAAAACCAATTACGTATGAAAAAGAAATTCTGGGTTACGCTGATTGTCATTCTGCTGGCCTTGCCTGCTATTATGGTTCTGTTTTTGGCAAGAGCCGGATTTTTCACCAATGCCGAAATATCGGAAACCGAAATGGGACCGCTGGTTGTTGTTTATGAGGATCACAAGGGGCCCTATAAAGGCACTGCTGAAATTATGGACCGGATTTATGACAGCCTGCTGGAAGATGGAATAGAAACGTTCCGGGGAATTGGAATTTATTACGATAAACCCGGCGAAACAGCTGAGGAAGACCTTCGCAGCAAAGCCGGGTGCGTGGTGGAGTTTTCCGATACCACAGCACTTGCCGCTCTTCAGCCTGAATATCGGATAATGACATTGCCGGGAACACGCTACGTAACTGCCTCCATCCCCTTTCGCGGACCTCTCTCGGTATTTGCCGGTATCGTTAAGGTTTATCCTGCCATCGGACGCTATATGGAAGAGCAGGGATACCCACCGGCTCCTGCCATCGAAATCTACGACCACAACGAACGCATCGTCTACCTGTTTGAAATACGTCAGGAATAAGGGATTTCCCGGCCGGCGCTTATTGCTTCCAAATCCGGATGCTATCGCTTTTCCTTTCGGTCGTCCGCTTCTACTACGTTGAATTTAAACCCCTTGCTCATAAAATGATCCAAAAAACGGGGCAAGGCATACAGCATATTGGGAGACGCTTTTATGCTGTCGTGAAAAACGATGATGCTCCCGCTTTTAGTTGATGCAATGCTGTTGGTCAGGACCTGTTCCGGACTCAGCTCACGGTTATAATCGCCCGTAAGTACCGACCACATCACTATTTTGTAGTCATTCTGCAGATGCTTTATAACCTTAGGCCCGATCCGGCCGTAAGGTGGACGGAAAAGACGGCTTTCAACCACGCTTTTGCACAGGGCTATGTCGTTCAGGTATTCTGCAGCCGGAGTTTTCCATCCGTTCAGGTGGTGGAAGGTGTGGTTCCCGGTGGCATGACCCGCCGACCGTACAGCATTATAAACTTCCGGATGCTTTTGCACATTATCCCCGACGCAGAAAAAGGTGGCTTTAACTCCGTAGTTTTCCAGTATTTCAAGAACTTGCGGCGTAGCTTCCGGAACCGGCCCGTCGTCGAAGGTCAGAAACAGCTCATATGGCCTTCCCGGAATGTCCCAGGTAAGCCTCTTGCGGGTGAGACTGCGTATCAGAGCCGGTGTGGAAGTGTAATGCACCTGTTTATTTTATTGGAGTAAATCTAACTTCAGGATTTCTTTGAACTGCGAATGTAAAAAACATAATACTATCCTGCAACGGTACTTTACTGGCAGCGAATTGAACCGGATTGTAGAGAGATCGCTTCCCGGTGAAGACAGATGAACGAATACAAAAGGGTAGGGCTATCGTGCTCATCTGCACGAAGACACAATCGGCCGGGTGCCCACGGTCCGGCTTCTCAGCGCCCTGATCAAGCGCTTTATTTCGTACTTTTGCATAACCGGAGTGAACCATCCGGGATTGCAGCGAAATAAAAGAAATCATCAATAAACAGCAGAGAAATGAAAAAACTGGTATTGCTTCGCCACGGCGAAAGCGTCTGGAACAAGGAAAACCGTTTTACCGGATGGACCGATGTGGATCTGTCCGAACGCGGAATCAATGAAGCCCGTGAAGCCGGGAAGGTGCTGAGGGAAAACGGATTTGTATTCGACCTGGCATACACCTCTTACCTGAAACGAGCGATCAAGACCCTGAACCTCGCCCTGGAAGAGATGGATCAGCTCTGGATTCCGGTGGAAAAAAGCTGGAGGCTTAACGAGAAACACTACGGGAACCTCCAGGGACTTAATAAAGCAGAGATGGCCGCGAAGTTCGGCGATGAGCAGGTGCTGGTCTGGCGCCGGAGCTACGATGTGCCTCCCATGCCGGTGGATGACAACGATGAGCGCAATCCCCGCCTCGATCCCCGCTACCACGGCGTTGATCCTGAACTGATTCCGCTTACCGAATCGCTGAAAGAGACCGTTGAGCGCATGATCCCTTACTGGGAAGGCGATATAAGGGAAGCGCTGAAGAAAAACACTCAGGTTCTGGTAGCTGCTCACGGCAACAGCCTCAGGGCAGTAATCAAATACCTGAAAAACATCAGCGATAAAGACATAGTTAGCCTGAACCTGCCTACGGGAATTCCGTATGTGTTTGAGTTTGACGATGACCTGAAGCTGCTGAAAGATTATTTTCTCGGAGATGAAGAAACCATCAGAAAGCTGATGGAAGAAGTAGCCAATCAGGGAAAAGCCAAAAAATAATTCATGCAGAAGAAGTGGGTTATCCCGGATATTCACGGTTGCCTGCGCAGCCTCAAAGCCCTTGTGGAGGATTTGGTTGTCCCGGTAGCGGGAGACCAGATTTTCTTTCTGGGCGATTACGTCGACCGGGGTCCCGATTCCAAAGGGGTTATCGATTATGTGATGGAACTTCAGCATAACGGACTTGAAGTTAAAACCCTCAAAGGGAATCATGAGGATTTTTTTCTGAAGGCCTGGGATGAAGACAGACGAAGTGAAAAGGTTCTTTTTTTCAAAAAACCAAACAGAAGCAAGGCTCAGTGGCTGATTCACGGCGGCAAAGAAACGCTCGAAAGTTTCGGTACCAGTGATTTGTCGGCTATCCCCCTGCATTATATGGAATGGATGAGGCAGTTGGAGATGTTTATTGAAACGGACAACTTCCTGCTGGTTCATGCCGGCCTCAATTTTGAAATTGAGGATCCGTTTGCCGATTCATTCGCCATGCTGTGGGCGAAAGATTACAAAATCAACCCTTCCAAAATAGGAAATCGAAGGCTGATCCACGGCCACGTGCCCGTCAGCCTCGATTTTATCGATATCACCATCAACAATCCGTCGAATCCATACATCGATCTCGACAACGGCTGCTACATGGCCGGTAGGCCGGGCTACGGAAACCTCCTGGCACTTGAGCTGGGCAGCATGACCCTGAAGGTACAGCCAAACATCGATATGGATTAGGCGTGTTCCATGCGATATACAGCAAAAAAGGAAAGGCCGGTAAACGGACAGCCTTTCCTTTTTTCTTTTCCGCTTCTTATGGTGCTAAAATCTGCAGATTACCTGCGTTTGTGCTTCCAGTGGCCGGCGGATTTGGGTTTGCCCTTTCCGGGATGACCCATAGCCGGACCTTTATGCGGCTTACCGTAGGCCATTACATGCTTTTTGTGATGCTTCCAGGGATCTTTACCGTGATAATCGATCCTGACCCGCTCGAGCCTGCGCAGATCCCAGCCGGAATAATACGCCGGTAATCTGTTGCCAATTGTCCACACTCCGTGGCTGATGTAGATGTATTCAGCCGTAGGCGCATAATAATAAACACCGATGGCGGGATAATAATATACGGCGGAGACACGAACATTTTGTACTCCGGAATGGGCCTGTGTCGCTGTTAACAGTATAATTCCCAATATCAGCGAAAGCGCTGCAATTAATTTTTTTGTTTTCATCGCTTCGTTTTTTTGGTTTTAGGCTGAAACTGATTCAAACCCTATGCCAGTTTGCCACCAGGCATTTTGACCTGCTGGTTTACTTCAGAACCAACGTATTATGGTGAAGGATTTCGTACGGAACACAATACAGCAGACCCGGGTGTTGCGTATTCCTGGCCAAGCCACACTGCCGGGCTTACTATCAGCCAGGGAACCGCGATTGGCCTGAACTTTATTTGCCGGCCGGTAAGGGTATCATGTTTATGACTTGTTTTTATTATCTTTTAGAATCAACCGGAGCGATGTGTTTTTTGTGATATAGGCCCAGGCCCAATTGATAAATATTAAAAGTTTATTTTTTACGCTCAGAATCAGCATAAGATGTAAAAACATCCATATCAGCCATCCAAAAAAACCTTTGATTCTAAGAAATGGAAAATCAACAATTGCCTTATTTCTTCCAATTGTAGCCATCGTACCCAGGTCTTTGTATTCGTATTCAATCAGGTTTTTATTACGTTGCAAGTTTTTAAGATTCCTTGCCAGGTTTTTTGCCTGATTAATAGCAACATTTGCAAGTTGCGGATGGGCTTTTGGATATTTTGGCGTTTCCATCCGGGCTATATCGCCAATTGCAAAAACATCTTCCATGCCTGAAACTCTGTTTATTCTGTCTACCCGGATACGTTTGTCGGGCGTAATTGAATCCAAGGGAATTCCGGATATTTCATTTGCAATTACTCCGGCGGCCCATATTACCGATTTTGTTTTTATGAATTCGCCATTGGTTAGCTCAAGAATTTCCCCATTATAATTTTTTACAATTTTTTCAAGCTGAATGTCAACTCCCATCTTTCTGAGATAATCCCGAGATGTTCTCCTTGCCGCATCGCTCATGCTGTTGAGCGTGTTTTTGCTGCCCTCAATTAAGATTATATTGAGTTTTGAAAAATCTATCCGGTGAAAATCTCTTGGAAGTATGTTTTTCTTAATTTCCGAAAAGGCTCCGGCCAGTTCAACTCCTGTGGGACCGCCTCCGACAATCACAATGTTAAACAAGCCTTCTTTTTCTTCTTCCCTGGCAGACAAAATATTTTCAAAGTTCAGTAAAATGTGATTTCTGATTGTAATGGCATCGTACATTGATTTTAGACTTAGTACTTGTTTGCTTAGATTCTCATTTCCGAAAAAGTTTGTTTTGCATCCTATGGCTAAAACCAGATAATCGTATTCGAATGTTCCTATCGTTGTGCTTATGATTTTATTTGAATCATCAACACCGATAACTTCTGCCATGCGAATCTGCACGTTATCCTTATTTCTAAAAATATGGCGTAATGGAAATGAGATGCTTGAAGGCTCAATCTGCGATGTGGCTACCTGATAAAACAAGGGCTGGAACTGATGGTGGTTAATTTTATCAATTAACAGAATGTCGAACAGCTTATCGTCTAATCTGCGTAGTAATTGAATTCCTGCAAAACCTCCTCCGACTACTATTACCTTTCTCTTTTTCATCACATAAGATTTATTCCGGCAATTTTAAACATGCCTGTAAACGGTAGAATAAACAGGTATGGCGTTTTTCTGTTCGGCAGAATAACGCATACGTAAAAATCCTCTGAAAGGTAGGGCCCAAAAAGGGAGTGATGAAAAGGAAGGTTGTTTACCCCTGTTACTGCCCGTAAATTAAACCGGCCTTGAACCAAATGCCTTCTATGCCGAAGTCGTTTTTGGCGGTTTTCAGGTAGTCGAAGGTCTCTTCGATACGCATTTTTTGCCCGTCGTATCCGAATCCAAGAGCTCTCAGCATATCGGGCTCGTGCCTGGTGCTGATAACGTGGAATGCTGTTTTTTTTGTGAGTCCGTCGCCCGAATTAAAAATCGTTTCAATAATTCGTCCGAAGCGAACTTCGAGGCGGGCGGCCATATCGTTGTTGCCGGTCATACGGTAGGCATAAATCAGCGGATCGAGCATCCGGAGCTCAAACGGTTGTTCGCCGAGAAGCCTTATGCCCAGTTGGATGATTTTTGCGTAATCGGTTTTATTCAGACCTTCTTTGTTCATTATCAGCGTGATGCTGTCGGCCAGGGGGTGTTGCACATCCGGATTAAATCCGGGTTGAAGCGTGGAACCGTAATATAAATAATGATAGTCGCTGACGGTGAGGGTGGTATCGTTGACCGACAATCGCCTGCTCAGTTCGCTGTAGGAAAAAGGGGATCCGGCCCGGGAAATTACCTTACTTATTTTCTTGTAGTCGGGAGGCGAGAATTTTCTGTCCTGGGCCGTAACGCCCGATATCAGCAGCAGGGTAAGAAAGAGACAGGCGATATTTTTCATCGTACTCGGTTTTTGGTGCATTATTGCCGGGATTCAATCCCAGGCGTCTTCATCCCCGAATACGGGGTCTTCTTCAATCAGGCTGATCCATGTGTATATAATGGAATCAAGCGTGTCGGGATCCGGATCGGCATCGTCGCTGAAATTTGGCAAAGCCTTTACCAGTTTTTTAATCGTGGTATAACTGACATTCACCGGATCTTCCCCGGGCTGATTGTGAAACAGCAATATGGCAATAGTCCCGTAATTATTCCAGTTGAGGGGAACCATCCCGGCCAGCTTTAACTCGGTGCCAGCCATGAAATTGGGAACTTCATCTTCTTCCACTTCCAGACCGGCATCTCTCAATGCTTCTTTCAGCATATTGGCATTCAAGGGAATGTCGGGATAGGGAGAAGGGAACAGATGGACGTATTTTTCGAAAATAGTCCTGGCTATTAAATGTATACGACTTTCCCCCTGCGACATTGTACCGTTCGCTTTATCCTTTCATGCCTGCATTCGCTTTCGAAGCTTACCGGAATCTTATAATACTTCTGCGGATTACAACCGGCAAAATTATTCAAATTTTCTCAGTGGGAAATTAAAATTTGCTTTGCAATTCACTCCGTCTGGATAATTCGTTATTTGATGTACCGGAGTTAAAGATGTACCTGGTAATTTGTAATGCATTTATAAAATAGTTTCCCAGAGATGCACAGAGATTCAAAGAGAAGGCGCAGAGATTCAAAGAGGTTTGTATTCTTCTCTGTATTACTCCGTGATACCTCGGTGAGCTCTGTGTAATTGTTTATTTTACATGGATCCAACGAGTAGTACCATTTTGAGTGATAAACCTTTAACCTGTAAGGATTATTTTTTTCTGATAAATATATGGTTTTTGATGATCTGGTTGTAATCCCGAAGGGAAAACCCAGCGCATCATTTAACGAAAAACTCCTCCGTCTCCGGTTTAAATCAATCGTTAACTTTGAATCTTGCAGCCATCTGGAAAAATTTCTGCAGACACAGCATGGTAAGGCGTGAATCTTCCAGTGCATTGTGGGTATCTCCTTCGCGTTCGAACCCGAACCAGGCCGAAATGGCTTTCAGGCTGAGCGAACGCGGAACCGTTTTGCCGTTGGCTTCCAGAATCCGGAAGGTATAGTAGGCTATGGTGTGGAGGTCGATCAGCTTGTTGCTGAATGGCCAGTCGATATTTTCACCGCTGTAGGCAAATTTCAGAAAGTTTACGTCAAAGATGACGCTCTGCCCACAAATAACCACATCCCTAAGATCCCCGCTCTGCCGCTTCAGCAGCTTGCGGATCCATTGCTCAAAATCTTCCAGCACTTCGTAGATCATTGGAGCTTCCTGTAACTCATCGAGCGAAAGTCCGTGAATCTTTTCTGCGGAAGCAGTAAAAGCATCTTCATTCTCGGGATAAACGTTACTCAGGTAGGTGCCAAGCTCAACCCAGTTGTCGTTTAGCAATACCGCTCCAACCTGGATGATCTCGTGGTACCCGGGTTCCGGGCCGCTCATTTCAAGGTCAACAACTAAAAAAGGCATACCAGATTAATGTGAGGGACACAATGATGATTTTATGCCTTCCAGGGCATAATGTTATGCAAATATCACCAATTATGTAATGCAATTGCCGGATTATCTGACCTGCTTGCCGATATACCTTGAATTCATAATCCGCAGTGCTCCCATATAATCCATTTTGAATTCTATCAGATCTCCGGTTTTGTAATTCTTTTCGTTTTCTCCAAGGTCAATAACAATCATATCGCTGCTGCTGCCGGCTACTTTTATCTGAGGATCCGCAGGGGTAAGGTGACTGCTTTCCACATCCAGCAAGCCGATGTCGAGGATCGCCCGGCAGGCGGTTTTTCCCGTCGATTCCTGGTCGAAGCTGAAGCTGTGGCCCTCTACATTGGTGCCTATCTCACCCATGGGAACCACAGGCTTTTCAATGAGTTCAATTATCTCGGCATATAATCGCAGTACGTCCCTGTGCATTCCTTCGATAACGGTATCGTGATAAACATCCGTTCCAAGAAACAGGGTTTCTCCAACTCTGAAATGGTTGATGCCTTTTGGCAGCATCTTTTCGAATATAAGGGGAATGGAAACAGAGGATCCACCTGAAACATATGGGATTTTTCGGTTGAACTTAGCCTCGATCAGCTGTTTGTAAAGGCTCAGCTGTATCAGCTTGTCGTGGTTTGGCAGTACTCCGTAAAGACAGCTCAGATTGGTGCCTACGCCAACTACATTGATGTTCGGAAGCCTGAAAACCTTCTCGTAAAATTCGATCAGATCGTCGCGCATCACGCCCTCGCGCAATTCACCCATCTCCACCATGATAATCACCCGATGGATCTTGCCCTGCTTTTCTGCTTCAGCGGATAGTGCCTGGATGGTGCTTAGTTCGGTATTGAAGCTGATGTCGGCATAACGTACAATCTCCGGGATCGAACGCAGGGGAGGCGGCTTGATGTAAATGGTTTCAATCCCGGGTGACATCTTTTTGATGGCCCTGAGATTGGAAACACGGGAGTCACACAACTGTTTGATTCCCAGATTTATTACTTCCTGTAGGAAAAGCCTGTTCCCGCACAGGAGCTTGGAAACGACGGCCCACTGTATGCCTTCACTGCTGAAAAGACTGTTAAGATACTCGTAGTTTTCCTTTAACTTTTGTTGTTCCAGCGTAATATAGGCCATCAGACGGTTTCTTTTTTAAGTCGCATCTCAAGGTATTTGTTATCAAATCCAAGCTTTTGGTATAAATGCCGTGCAGGATTATCGGGTTCCACATGCAGGGCAATATCGCCATGGGCCAGACCGATGGCTTCTTTCATCAGGCTCTTTCCCACTCCTTTGCCCCGGTAATCGCGGTGAGTGGCAATGTAAACAAGTATATTCTCAGGTATGTAACCTTCCATTCCCGTTTGATTTACAACTACAGCTCCAATGATGCGGCCGCTGTCCTTCGCCACAAGTGTAAATCCGCCAAACGAAGCCCTGTCTTTAACTGAAAAGTCAATGGCCTTCATTATGTCTTCTTTCCTGTCGCCAAACTGATCGAGGTGCTCGTGCAGAAATTCGGCTACCGAGTTCTTGTCGTTTATCCCTGGTTTTAATACTGCATTGAATACACTTAACTGATAATTCATATTAGATTTTGTTTTGTTCGGTTCGCAAGATACGGCTTTTTTGCATGACTGACAAATAAATATTTATGTAAAATGATTACGAATATATTATTTTATCCATTGTAGCTAGATAAATGTATAGGTAATAAGCTAATAATCAGATGTATAAATCAATAATAATTGCATGGCTTATTTAAAATTTTCAGGATGGTTTCGCTTAGGTTTTCTTTAATAAAACATAAGGACGCTTATTGCCATTTTCTTATCTTTAGCAGATGTAATCCATTATCCGGAAAATCTGTTGATATGAAAAAGAGAAACCTGCTGCACGATCTGGCCATCCTGGCAAAGCCCGGGAAAAAAATAAAGGTATCGGACTTCGATCCGGCCTACAAGGGAATCCTGAACGGGAAGGATGAGGGAGTTAAGCTACTCGAGGAGAATGTGAATGAACTTATTGAGCTTCAGGATAAACTGTATGCCCACAACCGCTTTGCGGTACTTCTTATTTTTCAGGCTATGGATGCTGCAGGTAAGGATGGTACCATCAAGCATGTAATGTCGGGACTCAATCCCCAGGGTTGCGAAGTTTACAGTTTCAAAACCCCCTCGGCTACCGAGCTGGACCACGATTACATCTGGCGAACGTACAAATGCCTGCCCGAGCGCGGACGATTCGGGATTTTTAACCGTTCATATTACGAAGAGGTGCTTGTTGTGAAAGTGCATCCAGAATTCCTGATGGCCCAGAATCTTCCGGGAATAAAAAATGTGGATGCAGTAGACAAATCCTTCTGGGAAAATCGGTACCGGCAGATTAATGACCTCGAAAAACACCTGACCGAAAACGGCACCGTTATCCTGAAGTTCTTTCTGAATGTTTCGAAAAAAGAACAAAAAGAACGTTTTCTGGAACGTATCGAAGACCCCTCTAAAAACTGGAAATTCTCTTCCAACGATGTGAAAGAACGTGCCCACTGGGATGATTATATGGATGCCTACAGCGATATGCTGACCGCTACTTCAACCGAATACGCTCCCTGGTTTGTGATTCCGGCCGACCGGAAATGGTTTATGCGCTATGCCGTCAGCAACATCATCATCAACCGGCTGAAAGAACTGAAAGTGGATTATCCCGTGCTTCCCGAAGCCGAGAAAGCCAAACTGAAGGATGCCAGGAAAATGCTGCTGGATGAGGACGACAAAGACAAATAATCTGCATCGATTCCTTTACTCTATAACCAGCTCATCAATGAATAACCAGGCCGGCTGATTGGCACCACGATGCCAGTCGGGACAGGTTTTATGACCGATAGCCGTGAATTTGAGATATCGTGTAGCGGTTTCTGCAAAGGAGAACATGAAGTGAACCGGTTTCTGCCCGAATCTTCTTTCCGGCTCAGGAATCTTTTCCGAATGTAAAGTTCTGAAAACCGTCCCGTCATCCGAAGCTTCTATCTGCACTTCCTGCGGTAAAAAGATCCAGCTTACCAGATCAAGAAAGAAATTGACTTCTGCTTTCCGGACCGTTTCCTTCTGCCCGAAATCGATCAGTACTTCCATGTCGTGACCCTGATACCCCAGCCAGTTAAGCCGGAAATGCTGGCCACCGAAAAGCCCGTCGGTCAGCGCCCCGGTGCCTCCTGCATCGTAAAGCGGTGTGTACGGAGTCAGCGATGTAATTTGTTTACCTGCCGCCTTGTTCGGCTTTACTGCCATTGCAGCCACATTCAATGCATGCGCTTTGTATGCTTGCGGTGAATATGCGTTTTCATCAAGGGTCCGGATTCCGCTTGCCTCACAGTTTCGCACAAACCGGCCGAGGTAGTCAATCATCTCCGGATTTACAATACGTCTGCCGTCCTGTATCCGGTAAAACGAAAATTCCGGATTATTAACGTTGAGTGCAATGTCGATAAAAGCCAAATCCAAGCTGCAACGCTGTCTGATAACCCGTTTCAGCCGCACGGAATCGCCCCGCACCATGGCCTCGGCACTGTCCATCATCGCACGGTAACGAATCAAAAGCTCAGGCTTCAGAAACCAGTCGGAATAAAGTGCAGGATAGCCGTAAATGTCGAGCACCCGCGAATCGGACTGTTTTTCCATTTCAAGGTGAACCAGGGAAAAATAGTTGAGCATTATATCTGCAGCAGCACCGTAAAATGCATGGAAAAATTTTTCGCGAAAAGCGGACTCATTCAAATCGGCATCCCAGAGCAGCCTTGAAATCAGCGACTGCTTATATTCGCTGAAATCGGACCATGCGTTGCCGCTGCCCTGCTGAAACATCATCGGCACACCGTGTTCGCGGAAGAAACGGATGTTGGGCTGCAGCACCCCAAAATTCGGAAAGGGACAGGTGAACGTCTTGAATTGCACTACGTAATCCCACATAAAAATGTTTCCGGTAAGGGCAGACCAGTCTTTCATGTCCACCACAAAATCCGCACTGCGCGGATCCGTTGCCAGCGGCTGGCTCCGGTTGCATTCTATGGAGCAAAACATGATGTTTACATTGCTGTCGGGGACTATGGCAGAAGGAGCAGAGCGGGTAAACTGATAGGCCAGTGTGGAAATTTGCTTGTCCGGAAAGTTACGAGCTATTTGATTGGCCATGTGAACGTAAGCTCCCGAAATGCTGCCGTACCGATCGTACATATCCTGGCACTGACTGCATTCGCAGTAATTGATGCAGTCGTTCTGCGATACCGACCAGTAGGTACACTGAGGCTTTTTCATCATTTCCGCACCGAGGTTTTCCGTCAGTATGCGAATTACTTCGGGATTGCTCAGGCAGAGCTGTCCGTCGCGGATCCGTTTCCCGTTAACCTGGGAGTAATATTCCGGGTGTTTCCCGAAGTATGTATCCGGAGGCATCAGTTTATGGAAGGTGTGCACAAACATTCCCCACTCGTCCCTGGGCTGTGTACGTGCCGGAATGTAGTTTCCAGGTTCGGTGTTGCCCGGGAAATGCGGATGACGGAATCGAAAATCCGGTTGGGAATACAGGGATATATCGGGCAGGGTGAATTCCTGCCTTTGCGGGATATGAACTTCTCCGTTGCCAAACCAAATGCATCCTGCATACTCCTCAAGCAGCGTGTACATTGCATACAGGTCGCCCACAGGCCGTTTCCCGCCAAGGAAGAAATGCCCGCTTTCGCTGAAGATGCAGAAACCATCTCCGTTCAGGGCATCCAGTTTTTCGGATGCTTCTTTCTTCGAAAACCAATCCCTGCCGATAAAGATCGATTTAAATCGTTTCAGGGGTTTATCGGAAATTCTTACCTGTGCCCCGCTTATCCGGAAAAGGTAATCCTGCAGTTCGTTGGCAGCAAAACAGGTAAGCGAATCGGCATCCTTATCCAGAATGATGGCATAGAGCGGACGACCCTGCCTGGTTATCGGGTGGTTTTGCTGCTGAGTATATGCAGAAACGCTGAGAATTAGCAAACCGGCAATTGCTGTCGCGGTTTTAATAAGACCGGCTGATTTCATTATTCAAAGATGCACAAAATTCCATCTGATTTTAAAATATTTTACTAACATTTCCGCTTTCGCGGGATGTATGTTTCCTATGCAGTCACTGCCCCTGATGGAATTGCCGTTCAGCGGTTTGATAATCCCTGACATCTGTTTCCGGTTGGAGTATTATAAAAGAAAAGGAACCCATTGACGGATTCCTTTTCCTGAATTAGGTGGATTGCGGCCCTGACGGTCGCAAAAGTTTGCAGCGTTATTTGCGTGCTTCGATCATAATTTCGAGCATCCTGATGGCAGCATCCGGAATTACGGTACCGGGTCCGAAGATAGCCATGGCGCCGGCCTTGTAGAGGAAGTCGTAATCCTGCGGCGGAATTACACCGCCAACGATAACCATGATGTCTTCGCGGCCAAGCTTTTTCAGCTCTTCGATTACCTGGGGTACCAGGGTTTTATGTCCGGCAGCAAGGCTGGAAACGCCCAGTACGTGAACGTCGTTTTCCACTGCCTGGCGTGCGGCTTCTTCCGGAGTCTGGAACAAAGGTCCGATGTCCACATCAAATCCTATATCTGCATAGCCGGTTGCTACCACCTTGGCTCCGCGGTCGTGTCCGTCCTGACCCATCTTAGCGATCATAATGCGGGGGCGGCGCCCTTCGAGTTCGGCAAACTGGTCTGCCAGTTCACAGGCTTTCCTGAAGCTGCTGTCGTCGGCTGATTCGGAGGAGTAAACTCCTGAAATGGAACGTATCACGGCTTTATATCTCCCATATACTTTTTCGAGGGCCATTGAAATCTCACCCAGCGATGCACGTTTGCGGGCAGCATCGATGGAAAGGGCAAGCAGATTGCCTTCGCCGGTTTCGGCTGCACGTGTCAGTGCCTCCAGGGCGGCCTGTACCTCTTCGTTGTTGCGGTTGGTACGGAGCTGTGCCAGTCTTTTAAGCTGAGCCTCGCGTACTGCTGTATTGTCAACCTCAAGGGTCTCGATGGGGTCTTCCTTGTCGAGACGGTATTTATTAACACCCAGAATGGTATCGCGTCCCGAGTCGATGCGCGCCTGCTTGCGGGCAGCGGCTTCTTCAATACGCATTTTGGGAATTCCGGTTTCTATGGCTTTGGCCATACCGCCAAGCTGCTCCACTTCCTCAATCAGCTTCCAGGCTTTGTGTGCCAGCTCATGCGTAAGGGATTCCACATAGTACGAACCACCCCACGGATCTACCACCTTGTTAATGTTTGTCTCTTCCTGCAGGTATATCTGGGTATTGCGGGCAATGCGTGCCGAAAAGTCGGTGGGCAGTGCAATGGCCTCATCCAGCGCATTGGTATGCAGACTCTGGGTGTGTCCCAGGGCTGCAGCCAGCGCCTCAACCGCCGTACGGGTAACGTTATTGAACGGATCCTGCTCCGTGAGACTCCATCCCGAAGTCTGAGAGTGGGTACGCAGAGCCATCGACTTGGGATCTTTCGGATTGAACTGCTTCACAATCTTTGCCCAGAGCAGTCGTGCAGCACGCATCTTGGCAATCTCCATGAAGTGATTCATGCCGATACCCCAGAAAAAAGAGAGGCGGGGTGCAAATGCATCCACCGGAATGCCGGCCTGAATGCCCGTACGGAGATACTCGAGTCCGTCGGCCAGGGTATATGCCAGCTCGATGTCGGCGGTGGCACCGGCTTCCTGCATATGGTATCCGCTGATGGAGATGGAGTTAAACTTCTTCATATTCTCTGAAGTAAACTCAAAAATATCGGCAATAATCTTCATGGAAGGTATGGGCGGATAAATGTAGGTGTTGCGCACCATAAACTCCTTCAGAATGTCGTTCTGAATGGTACCGCTCAGCTTTTCCATCGGCACGCCCTGCTCCTCGGCGGCAACGATGTAAAATGCCATGATGGGCAATACCGCTCCGTTCATGGTCATCGAAACCGACATTTTATCCAGCGGAATCTGATCGAACAGTATCTTCATGTCGAGGATGCTGTCGATGGCTACTCCGGCTTTACCCACATCGCCAACCACACGCTCGTGGTCGGAGTCGTAGCCGCGGTGCGTGGCCAGGTCGAAGGCCACCGAAAGACCCATTTGTCCGGCCGCCAGGTTGCGGCGGTAAAATGCATTGGATTCCTCAGCGGTGGAGAAACCGGCATACTGACGGATGGTCCATGGTTTCATTACATACATGGTACTGTATGGACCGCGAAGAAACGGAGCGATGCCCGCAGCATAGTTCAGGTGCTCCATCTTTTCCAGGTCAGAGGCGGTAAAAACGGGTTTTACCGGGATTTGCTCCGTCGTTATCCAGTTGCATTCTTTGGGAAGTGCACCTTCTTTACCGGCGGGAATCGACCTGAGGTTTACGTTTTTAAAATCGGGACGCATATTTTTTTTATTCAAGGATTCAACGTTATCTGTCTGTGTATTAAGAACTCAGTCGTTCTGACGGATTCTTAAAGCATAATTCCCAGTTTCTGCTGGAATGCATAAAGACTCTCGAGAACATTGGTGCGAACGTGAATGAATTCATCCACACCGGCTTCTTTCAGTGTTTCCAATATTTCTTTGGGGTAACCGGCAACCACAACCTGAATTTCTGGTTTGGCGGCTTTCAGCTGGCGGGCGGCTGAAGGCGCAATCTCAGCGTATTCTTCATCGCTGCTGCAAAGAACTACGATATCTGCCTCTGCATCAATGGCTGCCTTAACCCCGTCTTCAACACTGCTGAAGCCTGCATTGTCGGTGATGGTGTATCCGGCACATCCGAAGAAGTTGGTGCTGAAGCCGGCTCTTGCCTTACGCATAGCCAGGTTGCCGGTGGTAAACAGGAATACATGCGGGCGGTGACCCTCCTCAGCGGTATAGATTTCGGTGGCAAGCCTGAGATCTTCAAACGCATCGGCTCCACGGTAGGTTTCCATAACCCTGTAGATGGGAACCGGACCTGCTTCCGTTTCTTCCTCCTCTTCCGCAGCCTGAATCCTGTCAAGCACTTTTTCGGAAAGGTTGGGATACTGATTGGTGCCAAGCAGTACGGTTTTACGTGAGGCTATGTCGGCGTTGCGCTGACGGGCACTTTCGGCAACCGTTGCCTGAATAAATCCTGCCTTGACGGCGGCAACCATACCGCCCATATCCTCAACTTTAAGGAAGAGCTCCCAGGCTGCTTCGGCAACCGACATGGAAAGTGAATCAATGTAATAGGATCCGGCTGAAGGGTCGATTACCTTATCGAGGTTCGACTCCTCTTTCAGCAGAATCTGCTGGTTGCGTGCCAGACGCATGGAGAAAGCATCGGGCTCCCTGAAATCGATGTCGAACGGCAGAACCGTAATCACATCAGCCCCGCCAATAGCTGCCGACATGGCTTCGGTGGTGGTGCGCAGGAGGTTAACGTGCGGATCGTAGATGGTTTTATTAAAGTTTGCCGTAATAACGTGGATGTGCATTTTTGCGTCATCGGCGGAAGCCGGCTTGTATTGCTCCACGATGCGGGCCCAGAGCAGGCGGGCAGCACGCAGCTTGGCAATTTCCATAAAGTAATTGCTGCCTGCAGCAAAATTGAACGTTATACCGGCAGCAGCCTTGCCTGGTTCAAAACCAGCACCCGTAAGCAAAGCAAGGTACTCGTTGCCCGAAGCCAGCGAGAAAGCAAGCTCCTGTACCAGAGTGGAACCGGCATTGTGGAAGAAATCTCCGTTTACGGTTATTGCACGGAATCCGGGAAGTAAATCGCCCGCTTTCTTCAGCAGCTCCGCAGCTTCTCCAAGGTCTTTCTGTTCCGAGGTGTGGAAGTTTCCTTTCTGAAGCAGATAGCTGACGGGGTCAAAATCAAACGATCCGGAAGCTGTTGCTGCCTTGCTTCCAAGCACGGCGGCAAGGGTCTCGGCAAAGGCCGGATACGATTTGGAAGAGTTAAAAAGGAGAAACGATTTTTCCGTATCAATCCCTTCAAGCAGCCGGGCGAGGGATTCCCGGTCCGCGGCTTTCTGAACGTTCAGCGATACTGCCTCAGCACCTTTTGCAAGCGCTTCTCTGGCCTGTGCATTGGCAACGGCAGTATCCGCGGTTTCAATGTCCTGGCAGATCTTCCAGTCGTTGCGTCCGGTATGATTGCCCCTCAGAAAGGGGAACTGTCCGGGAAGGCTGTTTTGCAGTTCTTTGACGGCTTCCAGGTCCTCAGCCCTGTAGTACGGCTTCACCCGAACTCCCTCTGGAGTCTTCCAGATCAGCTTCTTTTCGTAATCGGCACCCTTCAGGTCCTGGATGATCTTCTCTTCCCATTCTCCGGTAGTTACCGGCGGGAATTCCTGAAAAAGCCTTTCGTCAGCGGATGTCTTAACATTATCCATGGCAGGTATTTTAATATATTCAGTAAAACCTTTAGTCAGCGCGATTGTTAAATGCCTGGCATTAAACGCTGCAAAGGTATGGGTTTTTTAATCCTGCCAAAGCTCCGGCGCATTTTTTCATTCATATGTCTGAAGGAAACTCAAAAATCTTTAAACATCTAAAAACCTTTATATGAAGATAGTTATAAGCGGTTCCACCGGCCTGATCGGGAAGAGGCTTACGGATGTCCTTGGCGGGATGGGATATCGGGTTGTTGGACTGCGCCGCGGTGATTTTACCGGAGATCCGGAACTGCTGAAAGAAAAGCTGAAGGATGCCGGAGCAGTGATAAATCTGGCAGGCGCTCCCATTGCCGGCAGATGGACCCGGAAGTATAAAAAAGAGATCATGGACAGCCGTACCGACGTAACCCGCAAACTGGCTGATGCCGTTACATCTCCTCTGGTTTTTATCTCTGCTTCAGCTGTAGGTATATATCCCGACGGTGAAATGGTGGATGAGACCTGCAAAAAAACTGCGGGCAATTACCTTTCGGAAGTATGCACACGCTGGGAAACCGAAGCGGCAAAACTGCCGGAAGATGCAGCACTTGCCATAATGAGGCTTGGCGTGGTGCTGGATAACAAAGGCGGTGCTCTGCCTAAAATGCTGCTGCCATTCCGTTTGGGACTGGGTGGCCCCATAGCCGGCGGACAACAGGGATTTTCCTGGATCCATATCGATGACCTCATCAACGCGTTTGTTTTTGTACTGGAGCGCCGCCTAACCGGGATTTTTAACCTGACAGCTCCGGAGGTAACCAATAATCTTGGGTTTACACAAACACTCGGGAAAGTGCTACACCGTCCCGTTATTATGCCCCTGCCTGCCTTTGCCCTGAAACTGGCCTTCGGGGAAGGAGCCCAGGTTCTTACCGACGGACAAAAAGCCGTTCCCGCCCGCCTGAAAAAGGATGGATTCGTTTTTCAGTTCCCTGAACTGAAACCTGCCCTTGCACATCTTCTGATGTGAGAACTTAAGTCTCCGGTTTACGATCTCAGATGTTCATCCGACCTTTCTCTATAATTGGGTTTTACCAAAGACCATTCAGAGTCCTTTTTTGATTCACCGGGATAAAATTCCACCGGTAAAATATTCTCTTTAATTCATTGATTACATGCAATTTGGATATACCGGAGAGAATCTGTCTTTCCATGATAAAAGGTCATTAAAAGGACCTTAAAAGGAATTTCTCACGAAGGAATCACAAAGGAATCCCGTTAATCTGCTATTTCTTTACTTTTCAGGCATTCGATTTGTTACCGCAGGCTTCTCCAAAAAAACCGGATGGTTTGAAAATGGAGTTCCAAAAGTCTGGTTCGATGTATGAATTTCTTAACTTAGAGGATGGTTACTAACGCTGGTAATGGCACCTGGTACCGCAGAAATCGTTTACCGGTTCAAATCTAAATGCCGGAAGGCCTGAAGCGGAATGGTTAACTGGTCCCGGAATTCCGTATACAGGAAATCATTGGGGACTCCCGTTTTTAAAAACCAACGTATGAAATCTTTGGATGCATATGCGGAATTCCCGGTCCGGACGGTGCTGGTGTCAAATCTTTTTTCTTTGGCTTCCTATGCACTTGGGATAGGGATTATGCTGAAAGCAGGACTTGTTTTTGCCCTTTTTTATCTGGCTTATATTCTGATCCTGGAGGTCAGATTATTAAAGACAAGCTGCACATACTGCTACTATTGCGGTAAACGATGCGGTTTCGGAAAAGGAAAAATAAGCGCCTTTTTCTTTGGATTTGGCGAGCCGAAAGAGTTTAACAGCAAAACACTTTCATGGAAACATATGCTCCCGAATATGCTGGTAGTTCTGATTCCTCTTGGTACGGCTATTTTTTATCTCCTGACGGATTTTAATCTGATTGTGTTGCTGGCAGCATTGTTCCTGGCCGGTCTTTCAACCGCCGGCAATGGTTATGTGAGAGGGAAGCTCACCTGTAAACACTGCAGGCAGAGAGAGCTGGGATGTCCTGCCGAACAGCTGTTTAACAAAAAATGACGGTTTGGCAAGGCTTTGCTTCAGAGCATTCCGGACCAGCCTTGCCGTGAATAGTGAAGCAGGTGCAGTTTACTTATGTATACCCGGGGAATACTTTCAAACGGTTTTTGTCCGGTTGCCGGGAAATGCAAAAAGCGGCTCAGGCAATAAATGCCTGACAAAGAAATGACAATCACAATCCTGGTGGTACAGAAATTGCTAAGTCATGGATTTTCAGCGCTCAGGCAGTTGAGTTTTATTATGTAATTTCAAAATAAGCGCACGATTGAAAATTCTCTGGACGTACCTTAAGCCTTTTAAAAAGTGGCTGTTTCTTTCGATGTCCCTGGCTGCAGTGGCTCAGGTTCTGGATTTGATTGATCCCATCATTTTCGGAAAGATCATCGATAATTTTGCAGTTAACCCCGACGGACGCAGTCAGGATGAACTTGTAAAAGGCGTTCTTGGTCTGCTTGCACTGGCTATAGGGATTGCTCTTGCTGCCCGGCTTACACACGCATTCACCGATTATTTTACGCGAATGGTTGTACAGAAATTCGGGTTGTCCATTTTCAATGAGGGTCTGAAACATACTTTACGTCTTCCATTCAGCGAATTCGAAGACAGCAGCAGCGGTCATCTGTTGTCGCTGCTGCAGAAAGTGAGGAACGACAACGAGCGGTTCATCAATGCGTTCATTACTTCCCTTTTTTCTGCCGTAGTCGGCATTGCTTTTCTGATATGGTATTCCGTGACCAAACACTGGGCACTGATACCCGTATTTTTTATCGGGGTGGTTTGGCTTGGAGGACTTACCGGAATGTTGAGCCGGAAAATTAAAACCATTCAGCGGTCCGTAATTCAGGAAACGAACAAGATGAGCGGAACAATTACCGAATCGCTACGGAACATTGAGTTTGTCAAAAGCATGGGACTTACATGGCCTGAAATCAGAAGGCTGCGTGTGTTTACCGGAAACATCTACGATCTTGAGATGAATAAGGTGAAGAAGATCAGGACACTGACCTTTTATCAGAAATCCGTTCTATTGATACTCAAGGAATCGATTCTTTTCATACTGTTATGGCTGATTTTCAGAAATATGTTATCAACCGGTGAACTGATTGCGATGCAATTTATTTCAACCCGCATTATGTTTCCCCTTCAGGATCTGAGTTCCATTCTTCTGGCATACCGCGAAGCAGAAGCATCTTTGCAGATGTTCAGAAATCTTCTGAAAAAGGAGACGGAATACCGGCCCGACGAGCCGGTTGATATCGGTGAAATTGAATCTCTACGCTTTGAAGATGTGCATTTTCGTTATGCTAAGGCAGGTCACGACGCCATTGAGAATCTGTCGTTTAAAGTTGGAATAGGAGAGACCATTGCCTTTGTGGGACCTTCGGGATGCGGTAAGTCAACGCTGGTTAAGCTGCTTGTCGGGCTGTATACTCCCACCGGTGGCAAAATCTATTTCGACGATATTCCAGCCAGGGAGATACGGTACAATCGGCTGCGCCGCCAACTGGGTTTTGTTACACAGGATACTCAGCTTTTTTCGGGTTCCATCCGTGCCAATCTTCAGTTTGTTAAGCCCGATGCTACCGACGAAGAGATACTGACAGCATTGCGTAAGGCTTCAAGCCTTAAAATCGTGGAGGAATCGAAGCACGGACTCGACACCCTACTGGGCGAAGGCGGAAAAATGGTTTCAGGCGGAGAAAAGCAACGCCTGGCTATCGCAAGGGCTCTGGTGAGAAATCCGAAGGTGCTGATCTTTGATGAAGCTACTTCGGCTCTCGATTCAATTACGGAAGAGGAAATCACCGGCACTCTGCGCCAAATCTCGGCAGGTAAAAAGCAAATTATCCTGATGATCGCCCACCGCCTTTCCACCATCATGCATGCCGACCGTATTTATGTTCTGGAAAAGGGGAAAATCGTGGAAGAAGGTAATCACGACGCCCTGCTCGAAAACAAAGGACTCTACTACGCCATGTGGAGGCAGCAGATCGGGGAACGATAATCCTTTAAAACCCGGGCGATTTGCCTGTTTTCATTCCCTGCCTCTGAGCTGTTCAGCCCGTTAAATTCAGAATATAATTATTGCAGAGGATCCATTCCTGCTGGCCTTTCGGGATAGGTTTCAAGTTAAACCGTTAGGATTCATTGCTGTGTAGTGTATATTCGAAAATGCAAAGGAAGTTTTTAGTTTTTCTCAGATATACCATTACATGTATTTATTTAGTTTACTCTATATCGATAGAATTAATATAAATATATTGTACGAATATTAAACGAAATGAATACTTTTGCTCTGGTTCGGAGAAAGGAGAAGGTATGTAGCGGCAGTTAAAACGCATACTATTCCCGGGCGGAAAAACTGTGCAAACAGGAAAAACAGTGATTTCACTTTCGCCTTTATCCGATTTCCGTGTTAAAAACCTTAAAAATATAACAATATGGCAGGGTTTAAAAGCAGGATGATAAATTTAATGTTGCGAAACAGGCATTTATTTGAAGGCAAACTGCGAAAGCCGGTGTTCGATTTCAATACGTCCATTCCTGCATTCAGAGAGCAATGCGAGAAAGGGGCTGCCCGATTTGGCAGGTTACCTGCGAACGTCAGCGTTCAAAAGCTTGCGATTGAGGGAATTAATGCAGAAATGCTGGTTCCTTCGGGTTCCGGTCCCGAAAAGGTTCTTATGTACGCTCACGGCGGCGGTTATGTTTCCGGATCGTGCAGCGACCATCGCGGCATTGTGGCAAAACTGGCAGCTAAAACCGGAGTGTACTGTCTTCAGTACGATTACAGGCTTGCTCCGGAGCATCCGTTTCCTGCCGCTCTCGACGATTCCGTGAGCGTTTACCGCTGGTTGCTTTCATCCGGGTATAAACCCGAAAACATACTTATTGCCGGAGAGTCGGCCGGAGGAGGTCTTTGTCTGGCGACACTCCTTGCCCTGAAAAATGAGAACCTGCCCATCCCCCATGACTGCAGTAGCCATTTCCCCGTGGACCGATCTGACCTGCTCGGGCGAATCGTACAAAACAAAAAACAGGGTGTCTCTGGCTCCTATGGACTCATGGACCGTTTTCAGTCGTTACTATTCGGCCGGGAGCGATCCTTCCAATCCCCTGATCTCACCTCTGTTTGGCGATTTGACGGGTTTGCCGCCCATGCTGATCAATGCCGGCGATGCCGATGAGCTGTACTGCGACGGAGAACAGTTTGCCCGGAAAGCTAAGGATGCCGGCTGCGATGTCGTATTCAGACAGGGAGAAGATATGGTTCACTGTTATCCTCTTCTTGATCCCATGTTTAAAGAAGCGACGGAAGCCATGAAGGAAATCGTGGATTTCATCCGGAAATATCTGAAAGTCTGAAAATTGTTATTCCCCTTATACCTGAATGGTATCGGGCTTTCCGATTTGATTAATCCTAAGGCTTTTTGCTGAAATTCCATTAACGAATATCATCACTCCAAACCAAAACAATTGTTGCAATATTACGTTTAATGTGCCTGGAGTTGCAAAAATCCTTTAATAGAGTAGCATTATCTTAAAATTAATTTAAAAATGTTTACAAGTAGCATTTCCAAATGGAGCTTGTTGCTTGCTGCACTTATGATAAGTCTTTCCGGTTGCAGCAAAGACGAAATTGTTCCATATTCCGGACTGCCCGACGAAATTCAGACCTATGTTTCAACGCATTTTGCAGGCATTCAGGTGCTTCAGTCTGTTATCGATAGGGATGGGCTTACAAAGACGTATGATGTTGTCCTGGAGGGAAACATAAATCTGGAGTTTAACCGGAAAAAAGAAATTATTGGCATTGATGGAAGGACTCCGCTTCCTGACAGTGTGATCCCTGAAAAGATACTGAACTACGTACAGCAAAACTATCCGGCAAATTCGATTACCGGCTGGGAGATTGACGGGAAGAATCAGCAGGTTGAGCTCGACAACGGTCTTGATCTTGAGTTTAACATGAAGGGCGATTTTCTCAGGATCGACAGTTAAGTATTCCTGACCGTCACCGGAATTCGTCCGGACGAACAAAATTATATTGAGCATCCGCGTCCGGCAGGTTGTCGTTTGCGCGGATGTTTGTTTTACTGCCGTTCAATTTCGTTATTACAACTGTAAGGCCTTGATCCGGAAAGCCGGGAAATTTTCCAAAGCTTACGGCCCCTCATGGATCGGCTTGTATGTATAAAAGCCTGGCCGCGACGAGCTGAATATTCTTTCACCTCGTCACCTTAGTAAATTATAACTCCATAGTTTTGATAATTCCATATTTTTTTTTAAATTAGGTCTTCTGACGACAGAATGAACAACATTGTGCCAATCCGTCGTGCATTCCGGAATAATTACCGGCAAAAAGTACTTTCCGTAGATGCATCTTCTGGGAAAGGCGTGACTGCCTTCGTTCTGCCATCGTAATCTGTTATCACAATTAAACCGCAGCCTCTGGAAGGTTATGTCCGGGTAAGCTCAGCATCCGATTGTACTCCGCTGCGATTTGATCCGAATCAAAGTGCAGAATCATCCCGCAACCCGACACGGAACAGAATTTTGCATGTAACGGTATGCTCGTTTCCACATCCGGTCTGGAATTCCTGTCTGCGTTCTTTATTCTCTGTTTCCATAACAAACTTCCTTGTCCGTAATACTGCTCAACTCCGGATGAATCGGGCTAACCGGTTCAAATTAAAGGTTTGGTTAGTTATTTTGAAACATCTTGAACTATGAAACGAATTCTTTTTTTGATTTCCATACTGCTGTTAACGGCCTGGCAGACTTTTTCGCAGGATAAGGGATATTTTGCCATTGCTATGGGAATCAGCATCCCGGAGGGCGATTTTGCAAGTAATGACCCTGATAATTCTTCGGCTGGACTGGCGAAAGCAGGTTTTATGTTTGATCTCTCTTTTGCATCCAAACTCGGCGATACATACGGTATAGCCGGTTTAATAAGAGGACAGGCCCTGGGTACCGATGCACAGGCAATTGCCGACCAGTTATCGGTCATGTTTCCATTTGGCACCAATGGTACAGTTGAGAGTGGTGCCTGGTCGGCAGGGAGTTACCTCGCCGGTGTGTACGGATCCTGGCCTTGGTCCTCCAAAACCAGTGCAGATGCCCGCCTGATGATTGGCCTGATGTCAGCTGCCTCCCCTGAATTTAATATCGACATTTTGGCGGATGGAGAAATATTCTGGATTAAAGAACAGAGTGCTACCGGATCTTCGGTTGCTCTAATGGCCGGAGCAGGACTGAAGTACAATGCCGGAGAGAAACTTTGTATTCTGCTTAACCTCGATTATTTGTATGCAAAACCCAAGTTTAAGGATGTTGAGACAACCTCAAGTATGGGAATACGCAATTACGTAACATTCAGTCAGCCAATGGGAACGATAAACCTGGGGCTGGGCGTTGGTTACAGGTTCTGAAACCGGGGATGCTACTTTTTTTTCATGCCTGGCAGTAACCGGGCAACGAGGATTTTATCGGCGTTATTAATTTTCAGGCCTTCTGCACAGCCGTACATTGCATTAGGATGTTAAACCCTTAAGGCGACTGATTGTTATAATTCCGGTATCCGGACATTTTTTTCATGCACCGGGCTAAAGGTAACCTGCTTCAGCTGATTTTGGTGTGCCGATCCTTAACTCTTTGAAAAATGAAAAAAGAAAGTATGCTCTCAGGGATAGAAACGGAAGAACTGTTAAAACTCCTGGCCGAACGGTTCAAATCTAATATGCACAGGCATCCGGGCATGGAATGGGATGCAGTGGAAACAAGACTTCGGGAAAATCCCGGAAAGATTTTGTCTCTGAAAAGGATGGAAGAAACAGGTGGCGAACCGGACGTATTGGGTTTGATACAGGATCATGGCGGCTTTGTGTTTTACGACTGTTCGTTGCAAAGTCCGCGCGGACGCCGCAGCATTTGTTACGATCGTCAGGCACTGGAATCACGAAAACAGCATAAGCCTGCAGACAGTGCCCTGGATATGGCTGTCTCAATGGGGATTGAAATCCTGAACGAAGAGCAATACCGCATTTTACAGCAGTTCGGCGGATTTGACACCACCACCTCGAGCTGGATACAAACACCCGCATCGATCCGGAAGCTTGGCGGAGCACTGTTCGCCGATTTCCGTTATGGTAAGGTTTTTGTTTATCATAACGGCGCTGAATCCTATTACGCTTCACGCGGATTCCGCGGCTTGCTCCGTATCTGAAATTATTTCCTTCTGCAGCAATATACAAACAGATAAAAAGCCTGTTCTATGAAAAAGATCCTGATTCTGCTTTTTGTCAGCATTATGGCAGCAGAGGCGCATGCGCAAACGCTTGTAAGAAAAGGCTCAAGTGTATATGGAGAAGTGCTGTGCAGCTGGGACGGCCGTTACCTCCGGAAAGGGAAAAGTGATTACGGACAAGTAATGGTTAATTACGATGGAACTGTTATACGCCAGGGTTCGAGTAACTATGGTGAAATTCTTTATAACTGGGATGGCCGCAATCTCCGGCAGGGCAGAAGCGCATACGGAAAAGTGATGTACAACTGGGACAATGGCTACATCCGCCAGGGAAACAGCGACTATGGAACCATTCTCTACAATTTCGACGGCACCATTGTCCGCAAAGGCTCAAGCAATTACGGAACCATTGTTTTCAACATCGAAGGTAAGCTTCCCGTTCCACTGCTGATTTACATTCTGGATTAGAATGGCCTCGCCTGCTGCTGTCTGAATTGCTTCTTTTTTCGGCATCCCCATATTTTAATGGCTGCGCGGATTCCGGGAATTTTCACTTACCCGGGAAATTGCGTTTCCGCTGATTCGCCGGGGCTTTATAAGCATGTGGAATATTTCTTTTAATAAACTGTATTACAGTATTTTAGTGTATTTCCGAAATTAGTGTTTTGGCGATTAACCTTCCATTCCTCAGTTGACCGATAATAGTGTTTCCGGGATATTCATGCCAACGAACATCCGGTGAATAACCTGCCCGGTAGTCCTGACCTTGAAAAAAAACTTTACCTTAGTGCCCCTGTTTTCTATTCTTTAAATCCAATCAGCCATGATCAGAAAAGTATTATTAATGGTGCTGGCAATCGGTTTGTCGGCAGGGGTTAAAGCCATGGACGATGCCCGTTTACTTCGTTTTCCCGATATCAATAAAAACCTGGTCGCCTTTGTATATGCAGGCGACATCTGGACGGTTTCTGCCAATGGGGGAGAGGCCAGACGTCTGACTTCGCATGAAGGGCTGGAGCTTTTTCCGAAGATTTCGCCCGACGGGAAATGGATCGCCTTTTCAGCCGAATATTCCGGCAGCCGTCAGATATGGGTGATGCCTTCAGAAGGTGGAACGGCTCGTCAGCTTACCTGGTACAACGAAGTCGGTGTGATGCCTCCCCGCGGAGGTTACGACCATGTGGTTCTCGACTGGACTCCCGACAGCAAAGAGATTCTTATCCGGGCCAACCGTACCACCTTTGGCGAACGCAACGGGAAATATTTTCTCGTACATATCGACGGTGGCTTTGAACGTCCACTGCCCATCGTTAACGGCGGGTTTGCCGTGTTTTCGCCCGATGCAAAAAAACTTGCCTTCACTCCCGTCGATCGTGAATTCCGAACCTGGAAACGGTATAAAGGCGGTCGGGCCACCGAACTGTGGACCTACGATCTTGAGAACAATACCGCCGAACAGATTACAGACTTTACCGGATCGGATCAGTGGCCAACCTGGTGGGGCAGCGATATCGTCTTTGCTTCCGACCGCGACCTGAGGCTGAATCTCTACCGCTACAACACAACTACCAGGCAAACCACGCAGCTTACCTTTCACAAGGATTTTGACGTGATGTGGCCCTCCGGTGAAAACGGACAGATAGTTTACGAAAACGGCGGTTATCTTTACAAACTCGACATTGCCAACGGCCGGAATGAGAAAATTACCGTCAGCCTGAATTTCGATAACCCCAACCTGGTAGCGTATTTTAAGAATGTAAAGGACGACATTCACAGCCTGAATATATCGCCTACCGGAAAACGCGCCCTCTTCGATGCAAGGGGAGACATTTTCTCGGTTCCGGCTGAAAACGGAGTTATTGAAAACCTGACACAAACGCAAAATGCCCGCGAAATCAATCCTTCCTGGTCACCCAACGGGAAATATATTTCTTACTACTCCGATGCCACAGGCGAATACGAAATCTACCTTCTCGAAAATAAAAAGGGAGCCAAACCCCGTCAACTGACAAGTAATTCCGCTGCCTGGAAATACGATGCGGAATGGTCGCCCGACAGCAAATACCTGGTTTACAGCGACCGCACCATGCAGCTTTTGCTGGTGGATGTGGAATCGGGCCGTCAGACCGTGGTTGACAAGGCCGTTGAAAGCGAAATCCGGACCTATGCTTTTTCACCCGATTCGGAGTGGATCACTTACAACAAAGAGGGTGCAAACGGTTTTTCTGCCGTCTGGGTTTACAATATACCCTCAGCCAAAGCTACTCAGCTTACCGACGACCGCTTTGACGATTATTCTCCGGTATTCAGTAAATGCGGAAAGTTCATATTCTTTGTTTCAAACAGAGATTTCAACCTGGAATTTTCGAGCTATGAGTTTGATTACCTCTACAACAAAGCATCGAAAATTTATGCAGTTGCCCTTAAAAACGACGGATCAAAGCTCTTTAAGACGAAGAACGATGTTGAACCGGTAAACGAGGAGAAACCGGCTGCAGAAGCCGGCAACGGCAAATCGAAAGGAAAGGCAAAGGATGAGCCGGAAAAGAAAGAAGATAAGCTGAAAGTTACCATTGATTTTCAGGGCATCAACAATCGCGTTGAAGCATTGCCGGTGCCTTCCGGGAATTACCGCATCATAGGCCCCGCCGATGGCGGACTGCTTTACGTGAGCGATGGTAAACTGATGCGGTACAATGCTGCCGATGAAAAAACCGAGGAGATTATGGACCGGGTATTTATGGCTATCCCTTCGGCCGATGGAAAATCGTTCCTCTACCGTTCGGGCGGCGACTATGGTATAGCTAAGGTTGCTCCGGGCCAGAAGCAGGGTACCGGTAAGCTGGATCTCGACCGTATGGAGATGAAAATCGATCCGCGCATGGAGTGGAATCAGATCTATACCGACGGCTGGCGCATTTTCAGGGATTATTTCTACGTGAATAATCTGCACGGCGTTGACTGGCCCGGACTGAAAAAACGTTACGGTGAGCTGCTGCCTTACGTGGGAAGCCGCTTCGACCTTGATTACATTCTTAATGAAATTGTTTCCGAGTCGAATGCCGGACATGCCTATGTTGACTGGGGCGACATCAGGCGGGTGAAGCGGGTGAATACCGGACTGCTGGGCGCCGAACTTGTTGCCGATGCTGCAGCAGGACGCTATCGCATCGAAAGGATCTATAAAGGGGAGAACTGGAATGAAGCCCGCCGTTCACCGCTTACCGAACTGGGGGTTAACGTTACAGAAGGCGATTATCTGATCAGCATCAACGGCCGTGACATCACCACAAAAGACAATCCGTATCTTTTCCTGGAAAATCTTGCCGGTGTGCCCGTTGAAATAGCCGTGAATAAGAAAGCGGATGCTTCCGGAGCCGTAATATCTGTTATCAAACCCATCGAAAGTGAAGTGGAACTGAAGCATTTCAACTGGGTGGAAGAGCGCAGGGCTTTGGTTGACAAGCTTTCGGGCGGACGCATCGGATACATTTATGTGCCTAATACGGCCCAGGACGGAAACCGTGAGCTCTACCGCGGTATGTATACCTATCATAACAAAGAGGCTCTGATCATCGACGACCGGTACAACGGGGGAGGATTTATTCCCGACCGCATGGCCGATCTGCTCGATCGCCGCACGCTTACCTACTGGCACCGCAACGGCATGGAACCCAGCAAAGCCCCGGGAGTTGCACACGACGGGCCCAAGGTGATGCTGATCAACGGGTACAGCTCCTCCGGGGGCGATGCGTTTCCCTACTTCTTTAAAAAACTAGGTCTCGGAAAACTCATCGGTACACGAACCTGGGGAGGCCTTGTCGGGATATCGGGCAATGCACGTCTGGTGGATGGCGGCTACATCTCGGTACCGCGATTCGGAATTTTCGATGAAAACGAAAACTGGATCATCGAAGGTATAGGGGTATACCCCGATATAGAGGTGGTTGACCGCCCCGAACAGCTGGCCAAAGGTATTGATCCGGGTATTGAAAAAGCTGTGGAAGTGCTGCTCAGGGAACTGGAAGAAAATCCGGTAAAGAAAGTTAAATCACCGGCACCTCCCGATCGCTCCGGCTGGATAGAAGTGGAGATAAAATAAGGATTCCGGAAAATGGATTCAACAGAAGAGCCCTGTTTGACAAACAGGGCTCTTTTTGAATACCTTATGATTTTACGGAAAACAGATATTCGTCCGGAGCTATTGCCCCATCCATTGACGGAAGCTGACCGACTTGAGCCGGCTTACCATCAGATCGCCGCTGAAAGGAGGAGTGAGGCGCAGCTTCAGCTTGCCTCCAAAATGGTTTTCAATGCGTTCCACCGCCTTTACATTTACGATCAGTTGCCGGTTGGCTCGGTAAAATATCTCGGGATTCAGTTGATCTTCCAGAGCATCAAGGGGGAAATCGACGATGTGTATGCTGTTTCCAAAGGTAACGACGGTTGTAATCCTGTTTTCGTTGTGGAAGTAGGCGATTTCATCCACATCGAGCCGGATGTAGGCATCTCCCTTGGAAATAAGGAAGCGGCTGCGGAATTTCTTTTCACCGGTTCGGATAGCATCCAGAATTTCGGAATAATCCGTTACTCCACCGGAAGGCACGGAAAGTCCGGCGATATTTTCATATTTGATGATGGCCTGTTCAAGTTCTTTCTCTTTAAAGGGTTTCAGAAGGTAATCGATGCTGTTGACTTTAAAAGCCCTGATGGCGTAGTTGTCGTAAGCGGTAGTAAAGATTACCATGCTCTGCACCTCTGTCTCTTCAAATATTTTAAAGCAAAGTCCGTCGGCAAGCTGTATGTCCATAAAAATGAGATCGGGACGGGGGTTTTGCAGAAGCCATTCAACGCTTCGTTTTACACTTTCCATAGTCCCGGCAACATGCCATGTTGGCCGCAATTTCCGGATCATGCCTTCCAGAAGCCTGAGGTTGTAATCTTCATCCTCAATCAGGAGTATGTTCGCCTTCCTGTTCATAACAAAGGAATATGTACTTCAAACATTGAGTTGTCCTGCAAAATCTCTACCTGCCGGCTGGTAAGCAGTGCATACCGCTGTTTAAGGTTTGCCAGTCCAGTTTTTTCAGAATAGGTTGCTTCCTTGGGGTTAACGTTATTGGTAACGGTTATTGTGTCTGCATTACTCCTGATAATAACGTGCAGAGGCGAATCCTTCAGCGCAACGTTATGCTTCAGTGCGTTTTCCACAAGCTGCTGAAGTGCCAGAGGGGGAAGCTCCCGCTTTAACTGCGCTTCACTGATATCGGTTTCAACATGAAGAGCACTTCCCATGCGCTCTTTGTGAAGAGCTGTGAATGCTTCCAGAAATTCAAGCTCCTCTGAAAGTTTTACCGTCGTCTTATCCTTGCTTTGAAGAACATACCGGTATACGTCTGTAAAATTCTGCGTAAACTGAGCTGCAGCCTCCGGATCATAGGTTATCATCGATTTAAGTACACTTAGATTGTTGAATAGGAAATGAGGGTTCAGCTGTGCTTGAAGTGAATGGTAATCGCTTGCCAGTTTCAGAGCTTTTATCTCCTCCAGCTGCCATATGGAAGTAATCCATTTGTCAATGATTCTTAAGGTTATCGATACCAGTATCAGTATAAAAATAAAAATAAGACCAAACAGTATCATCATTTGCATGATGGGGTTGGAGAAAAACAGAATATCTCTGCCTGTCATCATCAGCAGAACAAGAATTAAACCGCCCATTAATAAGCTTAGCAGGGCATGCAGGATGATTCGGAGACTAATCTTTTCAGGTATAGGGAGGTAGCGTTCCGCAATGTGGTCGAAAAGTACGTTTCCTTCGCTTATAATATTAAAGATCAGTATAGTGCGGATGTATTCCAATGCAGAAACATCTGCACTTCCATCACCGGCAAACCAGCTTGCCATAAATAAGAACAGCCATCCCACACCACTTACAAGGGCAATTCTGACCAGTACACTTTTGGGTGTGTAGTCAGAAAGCCGGCTGATGATGTGAAGGTTATTGCTGTGTGTTTCGCGTTTATTCATAGCATTCTCAAAAGTACGCCTTTTTTAACCAGGACTTCAGGATCTGATTCCGTTGCTTTTGCAGCCCGGCTTCCATTACTTTTACATATAACATTGTCCGGAAAGGGTTATTCGCCTAAAGTACCGTTGACTTTCTCCCAGGCTGTTTCCATTTTCCGAAATTCGGCTTTTGCATCTATAAGTTCGCTGTATGCCTGCTGCCATTGTGTTTGAGCTATTAGAACTTCGCTTATGGTTTCCATGCCGACTTCGTAATTGTCGCGGCTGAGTCTCAGGTTTTCGTCTGCCTGCTCAAGGGCTTTCTCGTTCATACGAATGCGCTCCCACGCCAGCATCAGACTCATTGCGGCCTGTTCGGCTTCGAGCTGAAGCAATTGGTTTATTCGTGAGAGCTCAGCTTCTTTGATCTGTTTTTCAATTTGTGCCGATCTTATCTTTCGCATACCCTCTCCCCAGTGAAACAACGGAATTTTAACAGAAGCCATCACATTCAGACTGGTATTGTCAAACTCAGTGCCGCTGAACTCAATGCCACCTAAATGATTATAGGATGCCTGCAGCCCGGCGACCGGCAAAAAATCGGCCCGTACCATCCGGATGTTCTGATCCTGAAGGGCGATGTTTCTTTCGAGAATTTTATATTCAGGACGGTTTACGGATTTGGCTCGCGGTGAATCGGACAGTAAGGGAGCTACTGCTTCGATGATTGTGTCGGTGGCGACGATGTGCGTTTCGGCGGGGTAGCCGGTGATTCGGCACAAATCCATACGGCTGAGTTCGTAACCGTTCCGTGCGCGCTGAAGATTCAGGCGGGCAGTGTTCAGCTCAACCGAAGCTTTCATCAGGTCGTTGCGTTGTGCAAAACCGACCTCATGTGTATTCTGCACTCTGGCAACAAGCTCTTCCAGCATTGCAACCGCCTGTGTGGCCAGCTTCACCTTCTCGCTCAGCGATACAAACGTCCAGTATGCGTTGTCGGCTTCCAATAGGGTATTGTTTTTGTACAGCTCTATATTTCCGGAGGCCATCTCAACGCCAACCTCAGCCATACGATTACCGGCTTCAATTTTTCCACCTGCATATACGGGCTGTTGCAGCGTTAACCCCAGCTGATAGGCTCCGCTTAGGCTTACACTCAGGGGCATCCATGCATATAAATTGAAAACGGGATTTCCGTCGGGTCCAATCACCGGCTCGCCCGTCAGCGGATGAATCATGATGTTGGGCTCCAGCTCTCCGGTTAATGGATTTGGCTTTACCGTAGGAAGAGTGAGCTCCGTTTCGAAGTCCTTGTCCTGGTATATTGCAGTTCCGGCGAAAGCGAGCGAGGGCAGCCTCATGGTACGGGCAGCCGACTGCTGTTCGCGCGCTTGTTCATGCTGAAGCCTGGCAATTTTCAGGTTATCGTTCGTCGCAATTGCCCGCTGCCGGCATTGCATCAGGCTCATTATTTCCTGGCCGCTTACATTGGTAGCGGTGATTGATGAAAGAAGCAGTGCGAAAATACGTATCGTATTCATAGTAAGGTTCATTTACAGTTTAACGTTCCCGGGCCTTACCCCGTAAAATGCGGCATAAAGGATGGGAACAAACAGCAGTGTAATCAGGGTGCCGATAAGCAACCCGCTGATGATGGCTACGGCCATGCTTGCATACATGGGATCGGACAGCAGGGGCAGCATTCCCAGAATGGTAGTCAGGGACGCAAGCAGCACAGGGCGTGTACGCGAGATGGTTGCGTTGACAAGTGCCAGGTGTTTTTCAGCACCTGATGCAATGAGTTGCTCTGCTTCGTCAATAAGTACAATGGCATTCTTTACTATCATTCCCATCAGTCCGAACGATCCGATGATGGCCATAAAGGTAAACGGCTGTCCGGCCAGTATCATACCGGGAACAATTCCCGTAAAGGCCATCGGGATGCACAGCAGAACGATAAGTGGTTTCCTGAAATCGTTGAAAAGCAGTATAAGTGTAAGTATGATGAGTGTGATGGCAATCGGAAGGAATCTGAAAATGTTTCTGAGTGCATCGCCCTGCAGTTCATGCTCGCCTACCCAGGTAAGCTTGTAACCGTCGGGAAGCGGGATGTCTTCCATGGCCTTCCTGCTGGTATTTAAAACAAGTGCCGGACTGTAGTCGTCACCGGGTTCGCATTGTACCTGAATGGCTCTCCTCCCATTGATGCGCCTGACAACCGGTTCCTGCCAGGTAAGGTCGAGTCCGCTGGTAACGGCACTAAGCGGAACGGGACGGATGAGCTCCCGGGTGAGATCCTCTGCCGATTTTATTCCGGTCATCAATTCGCGAATGGTTTGTTCGTTAAGACCCGATACATCCGGAATCATATTCCAGACGGGAATATCGCCGGGTTGTTCGATGCGCGACCCGTCGGGATTCCTGAGTTTCATCACAATGTTCACCCGGGTCTGGTTTTCGAAGTATGACCCTATGGGCAGTCCGTCGGTTGCTGCCAGAAGGGCATTGCTCACATCCTGGCGGGTGGTGCCGGTTCTGCGCGCTGCCTGCTGGGCATACCGGGCCGTAAGCACCTCGCCGGCAGGCTCCCAGTCGTCTTCCAGAGTGTACTGATCGACGTATGGATTTTGTCTGAAAATTTCTTTTGCCCGATTGCTCAAATTACGCAATACCGCAGGATCGGGACCTGAAAATTCGACTTCAACGGTATGCGAGGCCTTGATCGAGAGATTGTATTTCCGGATCCGGGTGCGGGCATCGGGGAAATTGCCGTGCAGATATTCCGCTATTTGAGGTTTCATCCGGATCATGGTTTCGTAATCTTCAAAGTTCACGATCAGCTCCCCGTAATTGTCGCCGGCTTCTCCCATAGGACGAACAAGGCAGTAACGGGATGGAGTCTGTCCATGACTCGAAGCTACCATTTTAACTTCGTCAAGCGAATTGAGGTATTCGGTAATGCTGTGAAGATCGTTGTTAACCCTTTGCGGACTTGCTCCGGCAGGCAGACGGTATTCTATGTATGCCTGATTATAGTTGAAGTCGGGGAAAAACGATTTTTTGATGTTGCCGAAGTTAAATGCAGCCGCGGCCAGCAGAATGGCCGATATGGAAAGTGTTGCCGTTTTGTAATGAAGAAGTGTGTTGAGCACCTTTCTAAGCTTGCCATAAAATTTCCCGCTGAAAAGATCTTTTTCATCGGTTACAGCCCGAAACGTTAAAAGTTTACCGGCAAAAAGCGGAACCTGCGTCATTGCAAGTAACCAGCTTATAAGCAAGGATATACAAAGCACAACAAAAAGATCGCGGGCATAGGTACCGGCTGCATCCTGCGAAAGATATACCGGAAGGAAAGCCGCTATGGCGATAAATGTGGCACCGAAAAGCGGCCAGGCAGTTTTTTTTGCCGGATCGATAAGTGCCTTGTGCCGGGGAATCCCTTTTTTCAGGTTAACAAGAATGCCGTCAAGAACTACAATGGCATTGTCGACCAGCATTCCCATGGCAACGATAAAGGCTCCCAGAGAAATACGCTGAAGCGTACCCCCGGCAGCCAGCAATATAGGAAATGTAGCCATTATCGTCAGCACCAGCCCCGATCCTATGATGATTCCGCTGCGAAGTCCCATCGCGATCATAAGAACCAGAATAACAATGGCAACGGAAGCCAAAAGATTGAACATAAAGCCGTCGATCGACTTTTTCACCAGATCGGGCTGGAAGAAGACTTTTTCGAAGCTGTAACCCAGTGGAATATTTTTCTGAAGCTCAGAAAGGCGTTTTTCTACTCTCTTTCCAACTTCCACTATGTTCTCTCCCGATTCCATCGAAAGGGAAATGCCGATTGCTTTCCGATTGTTCAGAAAAAAAGTGTTCCGGAGGGGATAGCTGTAAGTCTCCCCGACCTTAGCTATATCGGAGAGTTTGAAGATATTGCCGTTGATTCCTTTTACGAGTGTACCTGCAACATCTTCCGGACTTTTAATCCGGCCATCCACCTCTATGTTGATGCGCTGACTGCCGGTTTGCAGAGGTCCGGGATAAACGGTGGAGGTTTGTCCGTTGATGGCTGCCATTACCTGAAGGGGATAAATACCAAGTTCACCCATCCCGGAAGGGGTAAATACTATTTCGGTTACCGGCTCCTGCTCACCGTATATTTCAACCCTCGCCACCCCTTCAATGGCAAGCATTTCACGCTGAATATAACGGGCCATCCGACTCATCTCCTTGTAGGTAAAGCCTTCGGCTGTCATTGCGTAAAACATCCCGTAAACATCCCCGAAATCGTCGTAGATCATGGGTGCCAATGCGCCTTCGGGCAGTTCGGGAATTACTTCGTTCATCCGGCGCCTCAGGTGATCCCAGCGTTGCTCTATTTCCTCCTGTGGTACGGTAAGCTCAAGCGTAACAGCCACAACCGAAAGATTGGGCATCGATTTGGACCGTATGCTTTCTACGTTGGCAAGGGTATTGAGATGTTCTTCAATTGCATTGGTAACCTGCATCTCTACCTCATGCGCCGAAGCTCCCGGATAAACCGTAACAATCTGGCTCTGCATCACCACCAACTCCGGATCCTCAAGCTTGCTGATGCTGCGAAAAGCAAGAATGCCACCGGCAATCATAGCAAAGAAGATGAAATAGAATATCGCCTTCCGGTGGAAAATATAATCCGTTATATTCATCATAGCAATCCTCCGGTATTGGATTTTGAGGCAGGTTCAAGGGGCATGACTTTTTGGCCTTCATTAAGCAGACTTACTCCGGCAACAACAACGTATTCGCCCGGCTCCAGCCCTTCGGTTATCCGTATTCGTCCGTCGCCGGTAAGGCTCCCCGTTGTAACTGTCCTGCCCGATACCATTTGTGTCTGTGGTTCGTAGATCCAGACATACGTTTTGCCATCCCGGTGAAACAATGCATCAAGCGAAATGCAGGTTTGTAATCCGGTCGGATTGCTGTAACTGATTTCTACCTGGATGTCCATTCCGGGAGCCAGTTTTGTCCGTGAATCCGGACTGAGTCCAAGGCGGAGACTGTAGAGTTGATTCTGGTTGGCTTTTTTGCTGTAATTCAGCAGTCTGAGATTAAACTTCTGGTCTGGCAGGAAGGGCTGAATTCCGGTATAGGAGACTATGTCGTCGCGCTTAAGATAAAGCGAAACAGGGATGTTAATTTCAATCTGATAGGAGCTAAGATCGAGCAGGGTGGCAACAGGCATGCCTGCATCAATCAGTTCGTTTTCACGGAAATTCACTTTCTGGATATACCCGTCGACGGGAGCCGGCAGGCGGGTATCGCTGAGCTGATCTTTTGCATGCTTCAGCTGTGCGGCAGCCATACGCTCCCCGGTTACGGCCTTGTCGTAATCGCTTAGGGAAATGCTTCCCCGGTTGTGAAGTTCGGTAACGCGTTGGGCATCGGCTTTCACCTGATCGTATTGTGCCTGTGCGGCTTGTACCTGGACTTCGTAATCGCGCGTATCCATGCGGGCAATCAGCTGCCCGGCATTCACATAGTCGCCTTCTTTTACCGCTATATGGGCAATAGAGCCGGCAACCCGGAAAGCCATATTTATTTCGCCCGCCTCCCGCAAAATCCCGGGGAAACTTTTTTTCTCCAGTGAATCAGCCTGGCCCGCCTGCTCTACTTTTACTTTCCTGATAATTTCCTGTTTTCCAGGATTGCTGTTGCAGCCGGCAAGCAGACCCGTGACAAGCAGAACCAACACAATACGTTCGATTGATCTCATAAGGCTATAGGGTTAAGGTCATTCAATGTGCGTTCTGCAAAAGTAAAACCCTGCCCGCGGCTCCGGTCGATCAATCTGACTGAATTGCTGAAAATGGCGGCTGAAGTGTAAATCCGCCGGACTATTGTTTATCGCTTTAGAGATCTGTTTTATAATTCATTGTTCTGTAAAAACGGAAACTTGATGCGCTCAATCCACGGAAGGTGATCTTCTTTTTTCGACAAAACTTTCATAAACAAAGCAGGCGTCATATTTGTATGTTTTGAAAAGGCCTTGTAAAATGTGGATCGGTTATAAAAACCGGATTGTGACCATATATAATCTATTTTGTAAAACTTTGTCTTAGGGTCGTGCATCATTTGTATGGCATGATGGACCCTGAGCCCACTGATTAAGAAGGTATAATCCTTATTATAAGCAGTTCTTATCAACGACGGTAATTGCCGGCGGTTGATTCCGGTGTTCTGTGCAATGAGTTCGGGTGTAAGGTCTCTTTGCAGATAGGCCTTCTCTTCGATCAGATATTTTTTGAGTTTTTGTATTTGCTCTGTATAAATGTCGTCGATTTCCTGTTGATTTGATGTTTTCCTGTAGGTTGGTGCGGGATCTTCCAGTATGTTGCTTGCCGGATTCTCCGGGCTAACGGATAATGAATCGCTTATTTCCCTGGTTCCGAATATCTTTTGTAAAGCGTGAAATGCCTCCGAACGCTGACGGTAGAGATAATAAAGCGTTAAAGTTAAAAGCAGGACCACGATCAGTGCGGTTGCAGTAATAATCAGTACGATTTTCCGTATTTTCCCGTTTTTTCTTTCAGCATCCAGGGCTTTAGCTATGTTAATGATGTTCAGTTCTTTAATCCTGGTTTCATGCAATGCACGCATATAGGTCATGGTCAACTGGTTCTGCAGAGTATAAACGCTGTCGCGCGCGTGATCCAGCTCTGAAATTACCTCATAAGCCTTATGGTAAAGCCCTTGTGTGGCAAGCAGTAAATGAAGCTGTTCGAGTCCATGCAATAGTTCTTTACCCATACCGTTTTGCCTGAACCCGTCGATTGCTTCGGTGCAGGCTTTATGCGAATGACCGTATCGTTTCGTTTCACGATAAATCTCTGCAAGGGCAGAGGTGGCCATAAAAACTCCTTCAGGGCGAGAAGCTAATGTCATGAAATCCTTTACCCGGAGCAGGATGGGTTCGGATTTTCGATACTCCTGCATTTTATTGAACAATAAACCCTGGTTGTAGCATACCGTGTAATACAAAAGACTGTCGTTTAGTCTTGCTGAAAGTGCCATGGCTGAATTTAGCAGCATCCCGGCTGAATCGTATATGCTGTTTTCCAGATAAGAGATACCGAGGTTGAGGGTTATCGCCGCTTTCTCTCTCAGACTGCCATATCGTTCAAGCAGATCAAAGGCTTTCCGGTAGTATTCCAATGCGCATTCGGTATCGCCGTTAAGCATCATTACCTTCGCAATATTCCACAAGGCTTTACCCTGTTCGCCGCGTAGTTCCATGTTTTCGAAGTACTGTGCGCTCTCGGTAAGCATTAAAAGACCTCCCTGAATATCGCCCATCTGGGATTTGAATGCGCCGAGGCTGACTTTATGCCAGTTTTCGAGATCCTTCGACTGAATCTGCCGTGCTAGTCTCAGGCCTTCTTTCAGAATGGCATAGGATTCGGGTAACAAGCCCTGTACGGCCAGAATTTGACCGCATAACAAGTTGCATTTGGAAACCAATGCCGTATCGTTTGCCTTCCAGGCTTCTTCTTTCGCTTTGTTGTACCAGAAAAGTGCGGAGTCGTGTGAGAATCGCCGATGGTAAAAAGAGGCTTGTAAATACTGAGACTCCGCCTTCCCCAGAGATTTTGAATACAGCGAATCGGCCAAGAGTGACTCATAAAGCGACAATAAACTGTCAATTGAAAAACCGGAACGTATGTCTGTTGCAACCTTCGGTTTCTCGCCGGGAACGATTCCCCCATGTTTTTGACAAGCAGTTTGAACAAGAAAAATAAAAATTATTACACAATAATTCAGGGGCGCAAAAACGGGGCGTCTCATTTTTTTCAGATGTAAGTACAACTTAAGTCGTTCGGGGAATTCCCGTTGGTTAGTAATAAAAATTTACTTTCTGTATTGCACGGAAAATGGCGAAAGATATAAAAAGATTCATTTGAAAGTAAAAATATATACATTATTTTTTATGGGTTAAATTTCCTGTCGTAATCTTCTCTCATGCTGATTCCGAATTACATAATTCGTAAGCGTATATGCAGAAAGATGAGCTGTTGTAAAGAAATGATCCCTGTTTATTATTAAATCCCTGTGTTTGCTATAGAACGGCTGCAGAGAATGCCGGAGTTTATGTGGTCAGAGACTTTTTTCCAGGGTAAGTCTTGTTTCACTTCCACGCTCCCATTGCCGGCATAGATACGGTTTTGTCCACTACTACGGTTGTGGCATTACAATCTGCAGGGAGGCTGCCTTCCCGGCTTGCTGGTAATTAGCGTTTGGAAATTTAACATTTATGCGATCCGGAATCAGGGCACAGGCACAGGCGGAAATTTGGTGTCGCCAGTTTTGTAGCAGAAGAGATAAAGTAAGCAGAAGCAGCGGTATTATAGATGAAGCGACCCGCCTGTACCTGTGCAGAGTTCCGGATTTTATAAGGTTGTACGATCTTCTTTGCGGATTCGGTATATTCTGACGCCGCCATAGGAGATAATCAGTCCGATCATAAGCGTCAGTCCCGATGAAATGGGAGCCGAGCCTCCGGTACTGCCTACCGTTCCGTTGTGACCCCTGTACGAAGGATCATCGGGTACCCCACCGGGCGACTGACCGGAAACAGCCGGGATATAAGCATTAATCAGTAAGGTTAAGAGGAAAAGCATGATGCGAATGCGAAACGTTTTCATTTGAAGTAGGATTGGGGTTTGATACTATTTATTGGACTTCGGGATACTCAGTTTATAACGATCTTATGACTGCTGATTCCTGAAGGGGTTTCAATGCTGACAATATATATTCCAGGCATAAGATCCGGGTTCACACTGCCGCTTTCCTTCTGGTTGAGCGTTAATTGACGAACGATACGCCCGCCCGGATCAACGATATTCATTCGGGTTGCCCCTGCATAAGAGATATTGGTAAAGTAAACGGTTTTTCCGCAGGCATAAATCTGTATTCCCGGTACTGTGGTTTCGGCCATTCCGCTGATACCACCGAAATGTAGCCGAAAACGGTATGGATCGGTTCCAGGCTCATGCACGAACGAATACGTCGACTGATTTCTGAGATCCGTTATTGTGTTGAGTAAGCGGTCTTCAAGATTAAGGGTAAACCCGGATTCGAAGTTTCCGGCTCCTTCGGTTTGGAAGCTGACGTTTCCAGGTTTGCCCATGCTGAAATAGAGGGGGATGGTTGTAATTCCCTGAGCCGGGGGCAAAGCATTGATGCTGAGCAATGCAGGGTCTGACATGGTGAATGATGCAACCTGGGGAGAAGCTTCGTCGCCGAATAGCTTTAAGGCATCGGCTGCATCTGCTGAAAAAACACTCGAATGTTCATTAAGCTGTATTGCAAGTTCGTCCATGCCTCCAGATGCCGTTGCTCTGATTCTTAATACGTTAGCAACGGTCTCAGCAGTTTTTAAGAATTCTTCCGAACTGTGAATCCGGGCTGCGTCTCCGATGAGCAAAACCGGGTCGGGACTGGTTGCACGCACAAAAAATGCCTGCCCCATGGGAATGTGTCCCGACACCGAGTTTGTTCCGGTTTCGCCATTCCAGGTTCCATAGTTTTTGTAATGCGGATTATAACCCCAAATGGTACCGGCAACTCCCGATTTAATCCAGCCCTCAGCATCCCAGTCGATGGCAGAAGGATACGGATTGGGTATCAGATTAAACCCAAAACCCTCGCCTGAGTAATTGACCCCGGGTTCAAATTCCCCGGCATTGAGTATGCCCGACATCCGGTACGTAATGCCTGTCCCGTAAGGGTAATATGCCAGCAATCCTTCCCGGGCCGGCATTACATTACTTGTCGGGGAATTCCAGGCAAACCAGGAGTTTTCCGGTTCCAGATAGGTAAATATATATGAATCAAGCCATACTTCCGACAGATAGGTCTCGCCGCTCAGCGGAACCGATACCAGATGGTAGTGCTTTTCCAGGTGACCGTTGGTTCCGGTAAGGTAGCGTTCAATGGTTGCTTCCACTCCGGGTGTAAAATGGATCAGAGAACCGCTTCCTTCCGGTCCCGATTTCAGTATAAGACCGTTTTCGCCGGCTTCGTTGATAAGTTCGCCTTCTATACTCAGGCGGGCTCCGGGGGAAATCTGCAGACAGCCTTCTGACCCTACGGTAAGATTGTGTACACTCTGCCAGACATCGAGAATGCAGTTTCCATGTATTACCGGACAATCGATCCGGCTGCCGGAGTTTCTTGCTTCGCTCATCCCAGGTACTTCCCCCACATCCCAGCGCTCCGCATCGCTCCAGTATCCTTCACCGGTAAATTCCGGAATGTTGTCGAAAGAGGATTCTTCAGTTAAACTTACACCGGACCCATTTACAACAAAACCTCTGAAAAATATGGTTGAACTTCGGGGCAGATCATTTGCGCAAACCGTGAATGGGCCTGCTGTTTCAGAATCTTCATAGATTAAACCTGGCGAATCCGTTGAAATTCCCGATTGGATATCGTAGAGTATTCCCCTGCCTAATATAGACCCACTAACAGAACTGATTATGTTAGCACCCAGACAGGCAGAATTCAATCCGATATTATGGATTGCCGGATCTTCAATTCTCTCAAGAAGGCAGTGTTTTGGATTTTCAGGTGCGGAATTTGTTAAATACCTGGTCATCCCGTTATTATAATTGTACTCGTAAATTCTGAAATAATACTCTTCGTAAACGTCCGGTACCTGGATAAGAACCTGAGATTCTGTGCCATTATAAACTGTTTGTTCTCCTGAAGTATAGGGCTGAAAAACTGTAGGAAGGCTATTATCTGCAGGAGTGGTAAATTCATTCTCTGTATTCATCTTTATAATCCTTCGCTCTCCGTCTCCTAAAGAAAAAGTCATTTGTAGGACAGTTGGAGTTGTTGCAATTAAGGATATATTAGAAGCTTGTGTTGTTGGTACTAATGGAGCACGCCCGAAAACAGCAAAACCTAACAATTGTGATTGTCCAGTTACCGAAACATTAGATGACCCGCCAATTGCTATGTTGGATGTCATAACTATTCTGAAGTGTAATCTGGTTTGATTTGAACAATCATCCGGTAGTATAAATGTTTTTGAGGTCATGATGGATGTAACAGTTAACATACTAGAGTTTGGCTGTAACCAATTACTATTATCATAGCTATATTGAAATGAAAAATCCCGAGGACCTCCGGTTGTTGATCTTATAAAGAATGTTACCTCGGTAGATTGAAAACCAATAGTATTAAATGCACTTGTGTACCAGCACTTACTGCCGGTTCCATTATCCCACCCACTTACAGTAGCTCCGTTAGTGGAATTATACGTCACACTTCCCGATGCCGTTTCCAGTATCCTGCACCCCGCATTGCCAGCTGAGTATTGTGCGGGTGTATTGTTGGCCGTTAGCGGAAAGTTTAAAATGGTCTGACCCTTTAGGGAGATTGCCGAAAGCATCAGCACTAAAAGTGTAAATTGCCTGAAGTTAAAGGCTTTAAACATAACAATACGTTTTTGATGTTAAAACTGTGTATATTAATTGCGGCATTACCGTAAACCGGTCTCAGATGCCGTTTGCCATAAATCCATCCTTCTTGTTCCTACGTATGCTATTCTTATTCCCCGCAAATCTGCCCGGCGATTTTTTCGGGATGCTGGTTATTTATTCAGCGCACCCCGGTTCTTTACAGTCTGTTTTTTATCTGTTCCTGTTCCTTTCCTGAATTCTCCCTTAATCGTATGCTGTCTTTTCTTTTTCGTGATGCGGCAAAGATATATTGCCGGTAACCAAATCCTGCAATTTGTGATGTCTGAATCAGTGCCGGCAAAATTTCAGACATGCAAGTGGTTGCATGCAAGCAACATTCTGAACATCTATGTATACTGAATGTATCTTTATCTGTAGCCGGTAGTGACGGTTTTTATTGTATTACGAGTTTTCAGCCCGCCTGTCTTCAGATTATGGCATTTTTCAAAGGTCTTTTTCCAACGAAAATTCGCATGAAACTATCTCAGAAATTTCAATAATGCCCGAAGAAACGTGTAAATGGGCCTATCCTGTATCTATTTTCAAAGAATAGCCAAGGTTACACCTTATATCCATCAGGATCCCCACCGACTCACCAAAAATCCTGAGTAGCAGGGATAATACTCTGATATCCAGATTGTCTTGTTTTACCATGCGTTCTCTGCATACCTGCAGATTTTTTTTCCCGGACAAAGATGAAAACCTGTTCATAAATCGGCTTAAATTAGCGTTTTGTTTGTACACCCATCACCCCCTCTCTTCCTGCATGGAACAATTTACTGAAGGCTTCAAACTTGATGACAGCAACCGGGAATTTATGTATGCGGCTGATTTCGTGACGCATACAAGTAGTCTGTTATACCTTACCGGGAAAGCAGGTACCGGCAAGACTACTTTCCTGAAATACCTGAAATCAACGATTGATAAGAATATGGTGGTACTGGCTCCGACAGGGGTTGCAGCCGTTAATGCGGGGGGGCAGACCATTCACTCTTTTTTTAACATCAAGCCGAGTGTGTATGTTCCGGGAGATAAGCGGTTGCGCAACTGGGTACCTCCCGAAGATCCTGATAAAAGCGTCATTAACGATCATTTTCGCTACAATCGCGATAAGCTTGAGATCATTCGCGGCCTTGAACTGCTGGTGATCGATGAAATCTCTATGGTTCGCTGCGATCTTCTGGACGTTGTTGACCGTCTGCTCCGGGTGTTCCGGCGTCGTGAGTCTTCACCCTTCGGAGGAGTTCAGGTCGTTTTGATAGGAGATACCTTCCAGCTTCCGCCTATTGTAAATCAGGAGGACTGGAGCATACTCGGGAATTTCTACCGAAGTCCGTTTTTCTTCAGCTCCAGAATTATGCAGGCTTCGAAGCCGGTTTATATTGAGTTGAAAAAAGTCTATCGCCAGAAAGACAGTGATTTTATCGGACTGCTGAACCGCGTGAGGGTTAACCGCCTGGATGCCGGTGACCTTAGTCTGCTGAATTCCCGGTATCTGCATGGTTTTTCGCCCGATCGCGAAGAGGATTATATCATTCTGGCAACGCACAATCGTATGGTTGAAGAAACCAACGAACGCAGACTCAGAGAAATCGACGAACCTTTGTTCCGGTTTGAAGCCGTCGTCGAAGGAGTGTTTCCCGAAAACAGCTACCCTGCCGACAACATCCTGAAACTAAAAAAGGATGCGCAGGTTATGTTTCTGCGAAACGATCGTAACAAGCGCTACTATAACGGTAAAATCGGACACATCCTGGATATTTCGGAGGATGGCCTCTTTGTTGAGCTGCCGGAGGGCGATATTATTGAGGTGGAACCCGAGGAGTGGGCGAATATCCGCTATTCCTGGGACAGCCGGGAGAGTAAGGTTGTGGAGGAAACCGTTGGAACTTTCGTGCAATATCCCCTGAAACTGGCCTGGGCAATCACCGTGCACAAAAGTCAGGGACTGACGTTCGAGAAAATTATCGCTGACCTTGAAGAAGCGTTTGCTCCCGGACAGGTTTATGTTGCACTCAGCCGCTGTACATCGTTTTCCGGACTTCTGCTGAAAACCCCTCTGAATGCACGCACCATAATGACCGATTCTGCTGTTCTGGAATTTGCTGGTAACGAAACTCCCCAAACATTACTTCTGAACGAACTGGAATCCGGAAAGACAACAAATTATCTTAGAAGGGCATTAAATGCTTATCTATCAAGAGAATACCAGAAATCTGCCGAAATGGTACGAAAGGCTGTCGGTAACGGAGAGGGAGAATCAACCCGGCGCGCCCTGTTATTGGCTGAACTGGCAGCCCGGCGTATTGTACGTCAGGCAGAAACTATGTTACAGTTGTCGCTTCCCGAAACGGCATCAAAAGCGAATACGCGCACTTCAAAGGAATCCGGTGTTGCAACCTCGGCCGTGCGCAAGGAAATTCGCTCGCACCTGAAATCTCTGGCCATCCATGAAAGTGCCCTGACGGCCTTTTCCCGGCTTATGGGAGACCTCTCAGCCGAATACCTCGGTAATCATAGTCTTGCAGATGTTGCTGAAGCGATGGACCGGCTTGCGGAAAAAATGAATGAACGAATGAGGGCTCTTTTAAAAGGCAATAAAAAAGCTGCCGGGAATAAAAAATAATTTTCCCCGATTTTTAACGAGTCTATTCGTCACAGGATTAAGTGAGCTTAGCGGCGTTTCCGCAACAATCCCGCCAGAGTCCCGAGGAGTCCGCCTCCTCCTTTTCCCGATAGAGCTCCGACAATAGCATCAAGATTTATACTGTTGTCGTTCGGGTCGTTGGCTTTGTTTCCAAGCTTTTGCATAACCACTGGAATCAGCTTGTTAACTATAGCTGCTGCATCCGTACTGTTAATTCCGAATTTTTTCATCAGCTCCCCGGCTACACCTGAGCTAAGATTGTTGATAAGAGGAGAACCGGATGCATCCCCTTTGCCATTCAGTAAGTTGAGAATGTTGTTCAGGTCACCCTGGCTTGCCATTCCCTTCAGGTTTGTGAGCATTGCTTTTGCAGCAGTCTGAATGGCTTCATCGTTGCGGCTGTTTGGAATTGCCGGATTGTTAACAATGACATCTCCGGAATTTTCCTTTACAATTTTTAATAACTGGTCAAGCATGGTTTTGGATATTGAGGATTTATTAAATTAATTTTCACTGCATATACCTGTTTTAACGGAAGCTTTCTGTTAAAGTTTCTTTTTAGGCCCCCGGATTTACTGCAATGTGACAAGTTGGATTCATCCCGGCCTGACATTGATGCATTACGTGTTTGTAACGCCGGGTTTCTTACCTTTGTCTCACGAATGCATGCACCTATGATGGACTATGAAGATGACGACCGCCTGCCGGTTACGATACTTACCGGATTTTTGGGAGCCGGAAAAACGACAATGCTCAACAACCTGATCGCGAATCATCCGGATTATAAATTTGCCGTTATTGAGAATGAGTTTGGGGAAATTCCCATTGATAATGACCTGATTGTCGGGGTTGAAAGCGATAACATTTACGAACTCTCCAACGGATGCATCTGTTGCACCCTCAACGGAGAGCTGGCCGAATTGCTGTTTGATCTTCTGAATATCAGGCATAAGCTAACGCATCTGGTTGTAGAAACAACCGGCATTGCCGATCCATCTACTGTGGTTCAGGCGTTTATGTCGTCGGAACAGATCGAAATGTTCTACCGGATCGATAGTGTGACCTGTTTGGTTGATGCCCGGAATGCTGCACAGATTCTCAGCGATGCCACTATGGCTGCCCGTCAGATCAGCTATGCCGATACTATTGTCGTTAATAAAACCGATCTGGTTACCGAGAGCCGGTGTGCACAGGTTGAGGATCTGGTACGTACGTTTAACCCTTTCGCAAAAATGGTGCGCAGCAGTTTTGGGAATGTTGAAGGATTCAAAATACTTGACACTTTTTCCTATGCACCGCAGAAGATGGAAGTTTTCAGTATGGATGCATCAAAGTTAAAACTTTCGACGGGGCCTCAGCGTTCGGGCGGATTTGTTACGGTAAGCAAGCAGGAAGCAGGCAATGTACACGATGTTCAGTCGCACAGCTATACGTTTACCCGCAATTTCGATCCGTATCAGTTTAATTTCTGGCTCGACCATCTGGTTGAGTATTATGGCGACGGCATTTACCGTATTAAAGGAATTGTAAGTTTCGATAAAGTGCCGCAGAAAATCGTTGTGCAGTCGGTCCGCGACCACATTATGATTTCGGCAGGGGAGAGATGGAAAGAGTCAGAAGACCGTACAAGCCGCTTAATCTTTATTGGCCGGAATTTAAACGATCTCAGGCTTGAAGAGAGCCTTGTCCGTCTGCTTGGAGGGGAGCTTCAGGAGAGTGTGTTGCTGTTGAAACGGTCTGTATGATTAAAGTGCTTTTTCAAAGTACCCGCCGCTGTTCAGGGTAAAGCCGGTTTTTTGAAGATACTCTCCGTATTTCCTGCTTTTTTCTTCGGCAATAACTTTGTTGTATCCTTCGCGTACGAACCGTTCTTTCAGGTGGAGGTAGATGAAACGTCCGTTTTTGAAATCCCTGTATTCGGGCAGAACGTAATCGAGGCTTACCCTCAGGCAGTTTTCCTCTCCCGGATGAGCCATAAATACTCCGGCTACGGCCATATCGCGCAGTATCAGAAAGGTGTGGGTGTCATCTCCGGTATGCCGGGTAAAGCCGGGAAAGAATTTTTGTATGTCGTGTGCGTGAAAATCGAGGAAGCGCTCCAGGTATTTGTTTCCGGGTCCGGTTTCCATCACCTCAAAAACCTCCTTTCTGGCATAGATTTTCCAGAGGTAATACAAATCAACCCCAACAATAAACAGGTTCATAAGGGCAACGGGCAGTGCATCGATCAGGACACCGTACAGGGCAAATAAAGCCGCTCCGGCAAGGTTGATCCATCTGAATTTCAGGATGGAACTCATCGTCATTGAAAGGGCGATTATCCCGGATGCTATATAGCCAATCCATTCTAAGGTAGTACTGTCCATGTTTTGAAATTCGTGTTTCTGACCGGGTTTCCGGCAATTATATGTTGTGGCTGCAAAGGTAGAGGATTTACTCGTAAATCCGGACCGGTAAGGGTTCAGGGTATTAAAGCACTGGTGATTTACCTGATCTCTGGACCGGAGAGAAAAAAAAGAAGCTGCATTCAATATTCATCGAATGCAGCTATTAGCACAGGAAACAATGATTCAGTAGTAAGACAAGATAAGATAATAATTGCCGGAATAATTTGTTCCGGATGGCAGCTGTTCAGCATACGCAGTAACCTCAAGAGAATGCACTCCATTGTCACTTACCGGGAGTATCCGGTCGCTGAATGCAGCCATGGTAGGGAGCTGGAAATTCTCTCCCCGAATGTCTCTCACCTCAGCATCGGAAATCGTATAGCAACAGAGCAGGCCGGGCTTTGAGGTGAGTGTAAGTTGTCCAAGTGAAAGCTGATTTCTTTCTTTTTTGGAAATTATAAATTCCGTTTCCCCGGTGAAGCTGACGTCTGCAGACTCTACCACTTCTGCAAGCACACGACCGGTTGCCTGCGCCTGGGCCAGGGCTGCTGAACAAAATGCAAGACCGATTGCTACGAACAACAGGATTCGGATTTTCATGTTTGTTTTCCCATTTATGGAATCAACGTGACAAAAATAATACGAATAATAATGCAAAGTCAAGAAATTTTTCATAAAATGTGAAAAAAAATTCGGGAAAGGTGTATTGAAGAGCTAAAAATATCATAAAACATTGAAAATAAGTTTTTAAAGACAAAAATCGACTAACTCAAATAGTAAAATAAATTTACTTATTTATCTTTTTTTAAATCGTTCGGATCCGGGTATTCCGTATAATCATTCATTTTCAGAAAGCCTGCAGGCTGATGCCGGCATCTGCATCGTGATGGAAAAGATTTGCCGGAGGTACTGTTTTGCGGATGAACAGAGGTTAGGATTTTCCTTCAGGAGGATGCGGCAGGGGAGGGCAAAAAAAGGCTGTTTCAAAAGAAAGCCTGAATGCTTTGTCTGAAACAGCCCGAAGTCGTGAAACAGCAGATCAGCGGAACAAACGATCAGTTGTGTTTGAGTCCGTATTTGGCAATTTTTGCATTAAGTGTGGGTCGTGTGATCTCGAGCACGCGGGAGGCTTCCACTTTATTCCATTTAAGGCGGTCGAGAATTTTTTTGATGTGTACTTTTTCTACATCTGCAATGGATTTCAGTTCATACTCCTCACTGGAACCTTCGTGCTTGGAAAGAAGTATGATATGTTCCTTTTCAAGTACATCTCCACGGGTCATTATCATTGCCTGCATCAGGGTGTTTTCAAGTTCCCTCACATTGCCCGGCCAGTCGTGCGTATTCAGAAGTTCAATTACCCCGTTACCTATTTTAACTATGCGTTTGTTCAGTTTCCGGTTCAATTTCTGCATCAGATGGTCAACAAGTGCTTCAATGTCGTCTTTTCGGTTGCGCAGAGGGGGAAGAGCAATGGTAAACACCTTGAGCCTGTAATAAAGTTCTTCGCGGAATTTCCCGGATTTAACCAGTGCTTCCAGGTCTTTGTTTGTGGCAGCTATTATTCTTGCTTTCAGGGGCACAGGGGCAGGTTCGCCGGGCTTTTCAAATTCAAGTTCCTGAATTACACGCAGCAATCGCGTCTGCATGGCTTCGTTAAGGTCGGAAATATCGTCAAGGAAAATGGTTCCCTCCCCTGCAAGTTCAAACTTCCCGGTTTTAGCAGTTGTAGTGTTGGGGAGTGCCCCTTCCGTATATCCAAACAGTTCGTTTTCCAGAATATCTTCATGAAGCGCTGAGCAATTCACCACAACAAGCGGATGCTCACGCGTAATACCACTGAAGTGAATCAACCGGGCAATCAGCTCTTTTCCCGTTCCGGTTTCTCCGGTAATCAGAATGTTTACCTTGTTCATCGAAACCCGCCCTACGTTTTTGAAGATCTCACGCATGGCAGGAGTTTTTCCAACGAGAAGATTATCCTCGATGGCTTTACGCATACCCGGCGTGATTGACTCGGTGAGGTTCTGGCTCTGATAGGATGCCTCGAGTCCGTTGCGGATCGCCTCCAGCAACTCCTGCATCTGTATCGGCTTCTCGATGAAGTCATATGCTCCGACCTGGATCGAACGGATGGTAAGAGCTACGTCTCCGTGTGCAGTTAAAAGTATCACCGGTAGGCCCGGCTGTTTTTTCAATACTTCCGTAATCAAATCTATACCCGACATGCCCGGCATCTGGTAATCGGTTACCACTAAATCCGGTTTATCATTATTAATTATTTCCAGCCCCGATTCTCCGTCTGCAGCTGTTAATACCTCATATCCTGCCTTTCCGAGGCTGTTACTAAGTAATGTCCTGATAATAGAGTCATCATCAATGACCAGAATTTTGCTCATATCGCTTCATTTAAATTTAACAAAATCGCATGCCTTGCCCTGCCGGGTGATAAAAAAGTGCACAGCGATTCCAATTTGCAAATGTAAAAGATTTATACAATGTAAATGTACCATCATTCCATAAAAAAATGCAAAAAAAATGTCATTGACACTCGATTTTTTTTAAAGCATTTTCAAATAGTTTCATAATCATGTAGTTAGAGTGTTATTTTCAATTATTATTCTCAAAAAATTTATACAAGCACTGAATGATTTATCGCTTTTTTCATTATTCGGACAGGGTAAATAGTGTTTTCCCCACGTTACGTTAAAATACCCGATAAATCAGTATAACCAAATCCGGGACATTGATAATGGCTGCGGGTTACCGTAACTTTCTGAAAAAAGAATAAGCGAATCCGGGCTTGCCCGTTTTGTGCAATCCGAATGCAACAGCGGCTGAATTTAAGATTTTATCACCTTTCGCACCGCATCAATTACGGTGCCGTCGACCCACTTGATGGCAGCTATAAATTCATCGCTAAGTTCAGGGAGCGCGGGCTTCCCGCATATGCGTTCGGCCTCATCCTTAAGCTGATGTATGGTCTTTACCGGCAGCGAGGAGCCTTTTAACTTATCAATCAGGTCGGTTCGCAGTGGATTGATGGCAATACCCCTTTCGGTGACGATTACATCAATGAGTTCTCCCGGACCGCAAATGGTGGTTACTTCATCTCGGATAACCGGCATTCTGTCGCGGAAAAGGGGGATTGGCAGAATGACGCATTTGGAGAACAAACAGTTCATCCAACCGCCTATGCCATGCAGCAGATAACCGTCGGAATGGGTAACCACATTGGCGTTGAAGTTAACATCTACTTCCGTGGCACCCAGAATTACAACATCCACCATGGATGCAAAATTGCCTTTGCCATGGTAATTGTAGCTGGTAAACGGACTGGTATTCACATGGTTGCTGTTTTCGCGCATGGAGCGTACGCCTTCAAGGTCGAAGGTTTGCCCGTCGAGGATGTAATCCACCAGTCCTTCTTCGAGCATGCTGACCAGGTACTTGTTGCTTCCCCCGCGTGCAAAGCGGGCTTTCATGCCCCGTTTGCGCAGCATCTCTGCAAAGTAAATTCCGATGGAGAGAGCAGTACCTCCGGCTCCGGCCTGAAACGAGAATCCATCGCGGACGATACCGGCTTCATCGCAGAATTGGGCAGTCATTTCAGCAAGCAGCAGCCGGTCGGGACTTTTTGTGATTTCGGTGGTTCCGGAAATGATTTTCTCGGGAATTCCGATTTTATCCATCACCACCACATAATCGACGTAGTTGCCGTGGATCTGCCAAGGGATGCATGGGAACGGGACGAGGTTGTCGGTTACAACAATTACTTTATCGGCATATTGAGAATCGGCCATTGCAAATCCAAGCAAACCGCATGCTGCAGCACCGCGGTCGCCCGTTGCGTTGCCGAAGAAATCGGCGGTGGGAGCTGCAATTACAGCGATGTCCACATGCAGATCGCCATCCTGAATGGCCTGATACCTTCCGCCGTGCGAGCGCAGTATGCCCATGCCCTGCATCCCGCCTTCAGAGGTATGTCTTCCCAGGGCACCGTTCATGCTGCCTTCGATGTGGTGAATGGTTCCGTTGTCAAGGTATTTGATCAGAGGACTGTGGCATTCGAACGATGCTGAGGGAGCCCATGTGAGTTCTTTTGCGCCGATTTCGGCAGCTATGTCGAAGATCTGATTGGCAACCAGATCGCCGTTGCGAAAGTGGTGATGGGTTGAAATCGTCATCCCGTCTTTCAGTCCGCATCGGATCAATGCCTCACGCAGCGAAGCAACAACCTTGTTGCCGTCGGCGGGATAGTCGGCACAGGTGCTGATGGGCGGTGCATACTTCCGGCCGGTGGGTTTATACTTACCGACACCTAAAAACGGGACCGATTCCCGGCCGTTGATAATCTGAGGAACCGCGCGGCCCAGGGTATTCACGGTTATTTTATCGTATTTTGACATTTTTTTCCGGTTTATTATCAGACATTTTTACTGATTCGAGGCATTCTGGCTTTCGATGAGCTTATTTCGCCAGTCGGTACTGAGTTTGCCCATGCTAACCGCCAGGTCGATGGTGCGTTGTGCACGCTTCACAACAGGCGGATCTATCATTTTGGTGCCGAGCGAAACCACTCCAAGACCTTTTTCTCCGGCTTCAATAAAGGCATGTACAATTTTTCCGGCTTTTTCTATTTCGGCATCATCGGGAGCAAAATTGTCGTGTATCACCCTTATCTGGCGTGGGTGTATACATCCCATGCCATCGAAGCCCAGAGCTTTCGACCGCAGAACGTTTTCTTTAAGGGCTTCTGTATCGGCGACGTCGGAAAATACGGAATCGATGGCTTGAATGCCGGCCGCTTTGCATGCATTTACCACCATGCTGCGGGCAAAGAACGACTCCGTACCCTCGTTGGTGCGGCGGGTTCCCAGATCAGCGGTGTAATCTTCGAGGCCTATTGCAAGGGCAACTACATTTTCCGATTGGGCAATTTCGAGTGCTTTCAGCACACCCATGGCACTTTCGATGATTGGCATCAGCCATACATTGCCCGGGATGTTGTGTTGCGCTTTCAGTTCTGCGATGCGCAGGTTAACCCGTGAAATTTGTTCCGCACTTTCGCATTTCGGAACAAGGATCAGATTCACATTGTGTGGAATCATGTAATCAAGGTCCTCAAGTCCGGCCGGCACCTGGTTGATCCTGACCATGCGTTCGGCTCCGTAAAAGTCGAGGGCGCGCAGGGCATTGCGAACAAGAAAGCGGGCTTCGGGCTTTTTGGTTACCGCCACTGCGTCTTCCAGATCAAGAATGATACCGTTGGGTTTGTGAATGCCCGCGTTGATCATCAGACTCGGGGTATTTCCGGGAAGGTAAAGCCTTGAGAAGCGGTATCGGTCGCGAGTGGTTTGATAGGTGTTCTGGGGTAGTATGGCAGGTAGATATTCCTTTTTGTCGCCCGTCAGTTGCCTGATGGCAGCCTCAAGCCGTGCCGAAATTACAAAATCGAGCGCTCCCGAATCTTCCACTGTCAGACTGGCATGCTCAATTCCGTAAAATGCCAGAATTTCACTGCACAGCTTCCGGATGGATTCTCCATAAAGTACTTTTACCTTGCTGATTAGTTCAATGTTAATTCCACCCTCTGAGGTTATCTCCAGGGTGAGGGCACAGTCAGACCTTACCCCCTTGCCTTTGTTACCCGTTGTTACTCTAGTTGCCACTTCAGCCTCCTGATTTTAATTGGGTTATTGTGTTCATTGTCATGCAAAGTAACGGCAGCCATCCGTAAAAAAAAAGAAACAGTACAATTATTATTATCCGATTTTTCAATATCACAGGATGTTTTCATAACAGATTTATTCAATATCAAGGCGATATTAATATCCGGTAGCGTTCGGTTTGAGTTGGAAATATCCAACAGTCATCCAATGGTCTGTTACATAGTTAAATTTCTGGATGTGATAAGTGAAACTTGCCATTTACACTGGGATTGGAAAGCGAATTATTGCCTTTTCGTTGCATCAGATTAAATTATCATTCATCAGCTAATATTTCTTAATGATTTAAAAATGAACAATATGGATGGATGGCTTCAGGCCGGATTGCCGTTTTTACACTGAATAGAATCCGTTTTGGCTGCAACCTTTGAAAATGGTCTGCATCTAAGAGTTAAAACAAAACGAATTAAGAATGGTTAGTACTTAAAGCGGAGATCTGGAACGGTTTTTGCAATGCTCACCGACTATCGTAATTAATTATTTTTGCATTTTCTGCGAGATTTATAAATTAACCATAATCCCAAACCAAAACCAATTACTATGAAAAAGTGGAATTTCCTGTTCATGGCACTGCTCATGTCTGTTGCAGTGGTATTTACTTCATGCTCTGACGACGAAGAAGTGGATCCGGGTCCAAGCCTCAGTTTGAAAGGCGGAACCGCATACACCTCACAGGATGCAACAGTTCAGATAAACGATGCAATCCTGGTGGGAGTAAATGGCCTGAAGAGCCCGGTTTCCGGACAGAAACTGAACCGCTTCAAGTTCTCCATTATTTCGAATAATGTAGAAACCGTTTACGTTGACTCTACTCTGAATTCCGATACATTTACATGGGAAAGCGAACTTACTTTCTCCGGTGTAGGTACCGGACGCCTGCTTTTCGAACTTTGGGACAAAGGCGGTATGAGAGCCGAGCAGTCGTTCAACATTACCATCGAGGATCCGGGTGCTCAGATCAATAAATATCTGAACGTTGAATTCGGTTCATGGAATGATGCCGTAGGAAGTTTCTTCGCTTCAAAAGAAGGAATCACCTACACCGTTGGTCAGACCCGCAACGTTCCCGCCAATCAGATCAAGATCGATTTTGTATTCTTCAAGGGTGCAACCAATTTCAACACGTTTGCTTCTCCCGACGATGCGGATGTACAAACCATTCAGGATCTAGGACCTATCAGCGCCTGGACAACTAAAAACCAGACACGTTTCAATCCTTCAACCATGACTGCTGCTCAGTTTGACGCAATCGGAGAAACGTTCCAGTTCCCGACTTTCAACATGCTACAGCAGACTACCAAAGTAAACAACCTGGTAGAGGGTCAGGTATTCCTGTTCAAGACTCACGACAACAGGCTTGGTCTTGTTAAGGTTGTGGACCTTTACAGTCGCGGCGACCGTGCCAAGGCAAGCGTGATTATTCAGAAATAAACGCAACGTTCTAACGTATTGAAAGGCTGTCTCAAAAGGGCAGCCTTTTCTCATTGAACAGATGCGTTTGTATCAGGAATCCCTTTCCTGAGAGGGTAAGTCTTCAAAAATGATTAATTTTGCCTGTCATATCGGTCATCCGTCTAAATTTCTATGAATCAGACCAAAAAGAAAATTCTGTTTATCGTGAATCCGGTCTCGGGCGTACATCAGTCGCGCAAAGCCATGCTGACAAATCTCGCCGACGAAGTGCTGGACAAACAGCGCTTTGAATGGCAGATTGTTTTCAGCGAATCGGCGGATCAGGTCAGAGAACTTAGCCGTGAAGCAGCAGAAGCCGGAACCGATATTATTGCTGCAGTAGGCGGCGACGGAACCGTGAATCAGGTTGTAAAAGGTTTATACGGAAGCAATTCGGTGCTGGCCCTTATCCCTGCCGGTTCCGGCAACGGACTGGCGCATCACCTCGGTATTCCGGTTGAAACTGTCGAGAGCCTTGCACTGATCAACACCATGAATGTGAAACAAATTGATACCATTAGTATTAATAACGATCTTTTTGTTTCGATAGCAGGTGTGGGATTTGATGCCTTGGTTGCCAGGAAGTTTGCTAAAGCCGGACGGCGTGGTTTTCTCTCCTATTTCCGGATTGTTTCCAACGAATACCCCTACTATCGCCCGCGGAAATACAAACTGATGATTGACGGGCAATCCGTTCACCGTGAAGCTCTTTTTGTCAGCTTCGCCAATACCAACCAATTCGGATACAATACTATTATATCTCCATCTGCTCAAATCGATGATGGGCTGATGGATGTGTGCATCGTGAAAAAAGTACCACTGATCTTTGCCCCGCATGTTGTCGGACTTTTGCTGACAAAGAAGATAGATACTTCCGATTATGTGGAAGTAATTAAAGCCCGGGAAGTCAGCCTGACCCGTAAGAAGAACAAGGTTATAAACCTGGACGGGGAACCGGTGAAGCTCGATAAAACGTTAAATATCAAGGTAAATCCTTTATCACTGTCCATTCTCGTTCCTTAAACAGCAGAAATATGTCAGCCGGTAAATCAAAAAACAAGCGTCCGGAAGGAGTCGTTTACTCTACCAACCCCGATTTTACGTACGATTTCGGGGTGGAACAGGAACAGGAAACCCTGCCGCCGGCGCAGCAGAACCTGCGCGTAATGCTCGACCGCAAACTGAAAGGTGGGAAGAAAGCCACCCTGATTACCGGATTCTACGGCAGCTCATCCGATCTCGATGCACTTGCCAAACAACTAAAGAATTTGTGTGCTGCCGGTGGTACTTCCGGTAACGGTGAAATACTGGTGCAGGGAGATTTCAGACAGAAAATCCTGGAATATCTGCTAAAAAAGGGCTATAAAGCTAAACCGGCAGGTGGCTGATGAAAACAGTAGTTGGATAATCACCCGATCAAAAAATAATTTGCCTATGATGTCCCGTTTACCGGATTTTTTTCGCCGTAATCCATGGTTTTTTTATGCGTTTGCAATTCTGATGCTGTTCCCGGCATTGCTTGGTAACCTGGGATATCTGGCCATCAATTTTCCCACCGATGAACCAACCCGGGCCGTGGTTGCACTCGAAATGATCGTCAGCGGCAACTACATCACCCCAACCATCAACGGGGATTTCTATTACAACAAGCCACCGCTGTACAACTGGATTATCATAGCCTATTACAAACTGGCAGGAAACTATTCCGAGTTTACTCTCCGCCTGCCGGTAGTGGTGGGACTATTGCTATTCGGCCTTACCATCTTTTTGTTTGTGCGCCGCCATCTGGGAAATAAGCAAGGATTTATCGTAGCCATCCTTTTTATTACATCCGGCCGCATCCTTTTCTGGGATTCCTTTCTCGGACTGATCGACATTACCTTCTCCTGGCTTGTTTACCTCTCCTTTATGCTGATCTACCACTTCAGAGAGAAAAAGCAATATCTGGCTCTGTTTCTGGTTTCCTACTTCCTTACGGGAATAACTTTCCTTATGAAGGGATTGCCTTCACTGGTATTTCAGGGAATTACCCTGCTGGCTTTTTTCAGCTACAACCGGGAGTTCAGGAAGCTGTTTTCGTGGAAGCATTTTGCCGGCATCGGTTTGTTTCTGTTAATCGTTGGGGCATATTATTATGCTTATTTTCAGGTACATCCTTTTGATCTTAAGATTTTTAAAACCCTTTTCAGCGAATCGGAAAAGCGTACCATCATCAACTACGGCTGGTACCGTTTTACTACCCACCTCTTCACCTTTCCGCTGGAGATGTTCTATCATTTCTTCCCCTGGTCGGTGCTCTGGATTTACTTTTTCAGACGCGATTTCCGGTCTACCCTTCGCGAACACCCGTTCCTTCGGTTCAATTTCATAGTTTTTATCTTCAACATCCTCATCTACTGGACCTCCCCGGAATCGTATCCCCGGTATATTTTCATGCTCTTCCCGCCCCTGTTTACCATTCTGGTATTCCACTTTTTCCGTGATCTGACGAAAAACGGGAAATACAGCAGAGTGGTGGAGTATTTTTTAATGGGTGTGATGGTGCTGGGTATTATTGCCGCTATCCCTATGCCTTTGTTGAAACAGACCGGCTTTGTGGATCATGCCTGGCTGAAGGCCGGGGTAATGTTTGTAACCATGGCGCTTCTTACCTGGCTTTATTATACGTTGAAAGAGCAGCGGATGATTATTTTCGCATCCGCCATGCTGATGCTCCGTATAGGGTTCGACTGGTTTATCATTCCTCCGCGTTACAACGATTTTCAGGTGCATAAGGAAGGCGCACTGAAAGCCGCTGAAGTTACCGGAGATGCAAAGCTTTCCATTTTTAAGGATTCCGAAACCGAACACGCTACAACCTTCTATATTACACTGGGTAAAAAGCAGTTGCTGAAGTTTCAGTACGATAACTTCAATACCACCGATTTTTATTATCTTGATCCCCGCTGGCTTCCGGAAGATGCTTACATAACCATCCACGACTTTCAGTTATATCGGCACGATCAGCCCATGAAAATCGTAAAACTGAAGAAGGAAACGGTTGAACAACTTAACAGAAACGAATTGTTATGAGCCTATTGCAGATTGGAGTACACCTTAAAGACTGGCTTACACGGCAAGGTATGTCTGAGATGCTCGCTGCCGCGATAAGAGACGTTACGGACTTTGTAATCGCATTCCTGCTGATTCTTGTAATCTATTACGTTGCAAAATTTGTGGTATTGGGCGTTATCCGGCGTATTACCCGTCGTTCGGGGACCACCTGGGACGATGCCTTGTTTCACAACCGATTCTTTAATAAGGCATTGCTTTTTGTACCAGGAGTATTGCTTGGTTTTGCTGCACCTTTTACCCTGAGTGAATTTCCGGAGGCCCTTTCGAGAGTGCAGCTGCTTACGCAGATTTATCTGGTTTTTGTTTCCATTGCAACGGCTAATGCATTTCTGAATGCCGTTTACGAGATATACCAGGGTTTTGAGATTTCAAAAGCTAAACCCATAAAGGGTTATCTGCAGGTGTTTAAGATCATTCTGATTGTTATTGGGATTATCATCGTTATTTCGATGCTGCTCAACAAATCCCCCCTCTACCTGCTTGGCGGTCTGGGTGCATTTTCGGCTGTCCTTCTCCTGATCTTCAGGGATCCTATACTTGGACTTGTAGCCGGAATCCAGATTTCGGCCAACGATATGGTGCGGCAGGGCGACTGGATCGTGATGAACAAATCGGGCGCCGACGGGGTGGTTACCGATATCTCCCTTACTACCGTAAAGGTGCAGAACTGGGATCGCACTATTACAACCATTCCAACCTATTCACTGGTGTCGGAAAGCTTTGTCAACTGGCGGGGTATGGAAGAGTCGGGCGGGCGGCGAATTAAGCGTTCCATCAACATCGACATGAACAGCGTGAAGTTCTGTTCCCAGGAAATGATCGACCGTTTCATGCACATTCAGCTGGTTAAACCTTACGTTGAAAGCAAGGAAAAAGAGCTGGTAGTGTACAATACCGCAAATTCCATCGACAATACCGTGCTTGTAAATGGCCGCAGACAGACCAATCTCGGGATTTTCAGGGCTTACCTTTCTGCTTATCTTAAAAATAATCCCGACATAAGGCAGGATATGACCTTCCTTGTCAGGCAGCTGCAACCCGCCGAAAGCGGAATTCCCATCGAAATCTATGTCTTCAGCAAGGTTCAGGAATGGGCGAAATACGAAGACATTCAGTCCGATATCTTCGATCATCTGCTGGCTGCCATTCCCGAATTCGACCTGCAGGTGTTCCAGAATCCGTCGGGTGCAGATTTCAGAAAACTGGGGCTAGCGGTGAACGACTGACCGGAGTCTGGTCTGCTTCTTATTAAGAGGCTTCAGGTTATTCCTTCGGTTTATCTTTCGGTTTATCAATGAAGTAGATTGTTATCCCGAACAGAACGCCCGTTCCAAGGGTTCGCAAAATCAGGGTTTGGGTGTCTGAGTGAAATTCGTCGTAGTTGTTTGATATCCAATAGTTCCAAAGACCTATAAGGAGCGCAAAAGCCAGCGTCTTCAGTACTGTAATTTTTAAATGCTTGCTCATGGATAGTACGTTAGCTTATCCATCCAAAAGTATTTCATTTTTCCGGGAATGACAACACTGCGTTATTGATTTTTACTCAGGAAACAGAAACTGCTTTTACCCGGTCACGTCCTCTCAGCCACTCATAGATAGTAAGGTTCATCAGAAGCATAAAGAGTCCATAAACAGCATCTTCCACCGGGATGGTGCCCATGCGGATACCCAGGTTGCGTGTGTCGTCGTACCATACAACTGGTTCGGCAGTAAACATGCCGGTGAGTGCTCCGTTTACGATGAAGAAGGGGATGAGCGTTACGAAATACATTACGTAAAACCTTCCGAGATAGGTTGATTTAAAGACGGTTAAATGAAGGGTAAGGAATATTGCGGTTAGAACAAACGTAATAAAGGTATACCACCGCCCTGGATTGAAAATGGCGACAGTAAGGATGATAAGGATTATAATTACGGTAATTCCTTTTGCGTACGGACCGAGGTAGTCTTTTTGGATAAGGTATTCAAAGGCGTGGTAGGTAAACAGACAGGCATAGGGAATGGCAATAAAAAAGAGCCATTCCTCCACCGGCAGGTTTGCCAGATATATGCCCTGCAGGTGCACAGGATTGAATCCCCACACCTGCAGCGACGTTTTAAGCATATCCCAGGGGATAAAAACCAGCATGGTGCCAATCATCGCCGGAAAAAGATACTTCCAGTTGCGGTAGAACTTTAATCGCTTGTCAAATCCGGCGATAAGCGGAACCGAAATTGCCAGCAGGTTGATCCAGAAATAGTACGACACGGCAGGGAATTTATTTTTGAGTTTCTTTTTTGCGCGAGAATTCCTCAATATAATATTTCACGGGTGCTATCAGGAAACCGTAATTGTAGTGGGCGTGCGGGTTGTGGTGTTCCAGATGAGCTTTAACCGTAGCCCGCAGATAGCGGTTGGAGAAGTTTCGCAGAATGGGAATCCGCTGGTGGACGTAAACATCGTGAAACATGAAATACGCGAAGCCATAAAGCAGAATTCCGATACCGAGACTAAGCAGGTAATGGTTCGGATTCATGACTCCGAAATAGATCAGAAGGATGCTTGGAATGGCAAAGATAACGGCAAAAACGTCGTTCCATTCAATTTTCCGGCCATCGCGGATGTGATGATCTTTGTGAAGAATCCACAGAAAGCCGTGCATCACGTATTTATGTGTGAACCAGGCCATAAACTCCATGAAAAAAAAAGCAAGGAGAACCAGTAAAAAATACACCACTACGTTCATGTTGCAAAAGATTTAGGGTTTGTTGTCGGGATGATTAATGTTTGTAAACTTAACAATTGTGCTATTATTTTCCGGACTGATCCGGATTATTTTTTTGTTTGAAATAGGCATCCACCCGTTCAAAGGCAATGCGAAACCATACGGTAAAATTTTCTGGATTCAGCATCATCTCATTTCGTATCCGATCCATGTCGGCGAAACGGTAGGACTCTACTTCCTCCGGATTTATTTCCGGCAACCGGTCTGAAATGCCAATAAAAACATGATCCACCTCGTGTTCAGTAAGATTGTTGTCGAATGCGGCTTTGTATGTAAAGCTGAATGCTTCTTCCATTGCACAATCGAATCCCATTTCTTCGATCATTCGGCGGTGGGCAGCATCTTCGGTACGTTCGCCCGGGCGGGGATGACTGCAGCAGGTGTTGGTCCAAAGGCCGGGGGAGTGGTATTTGGAAAGGGCCCGCTGCTGAAGCATCAGCTTACCGCTGCTGTTGAAAACGAAAACGGAGAATGCGCGATGCAGCATAGCTTCGCGGTGTGCCTGCATTTTTTCCATGGTTCCGGTCTCCCGGTCGTTCTGATCTACGAGTATTACAAATTCTTCCATTTCTTGTCTCATTTTAGTAGTCGCTCAAAAACTGCTTTTTCTGCTGTATTCAGTTCGCCCGAGGCGATCATAAAGCGGGCAATATGTCCGGCAACCGTTTTATTTTCTTCTTTTTTCGAAAAGTGCTCTATTGTTTTTACAATTATTTGTTTGTCGTTGCCGGTGTTTTGGTTGTATCCCAGAAATGCCGGCGCCTTGGTTTGTATTGCAAAACGGAGAAAACGTATTTCGGTATTGTCGGGTTGCTGAAAAACAGCTTCATCAAGCAATTGTTTACCCCTTCGGAAACTCGATAGTTTTGACATCGGGCTGTTCAGACAAGCCGGTGCAGCAGCCGATGCTGCACCGTAGTATGCCTTCAGCAAGGCACCCGCGGGAGGCGACTGTTTAAACTTGTCGCTGAGCACAAGCGCGTTGCACTCGTCATTGTCCATTTGGAAATATAGGTTTCTGGCTTCAATCAGGCTGACCTGTGAATACACGCAGCCTGTTGAAAGCGCAAAAAACGTTAAAATCAGAAGGCGGATTTTCATCATTACAGAAGGTTAAACTGGTGCCTCAGGTAAGAGGTGAACATAAGCCTGTATTTGGTATGATTTGGTATTCTTATCCTTTTCCTGAGGATAACGGATGCATCGGTCTTTCTGATTTTAAGGAACAACTTGAAGAAGTAAACATAGGCTATATAAACCCCAAAGCGAGCTCCCTTTGGCAGCTGCCGGATTCCTTCGAGTCCGGCAGAGAAATCTTCAGCGATCTCTTCCTCAATTGCCAGTTTTGTATCGTCGTTAAAGTCTGAAAGATCCACGCCGGGGAAATAGGAGCGCCCCAGCTTATGGAAGTCGGCGTTGAGGTCGCGCAGAAAGTTGATTTTCTGAAAGGCTGCCCCAAGGCGCATGGCCGAAGGTTTCAGCTCGTCGTATTTCGTACCGTTTCCCTCACAGAAAACCCGCAGGCACATCAGCCCGACCACCTCGGCCGACCCCAGAATGTAAAGCTCATATTTCTGTCTGTCATAGGAGATATCGTCCAGATCCATTTCCATGCTTCTCAGAAACTGTTCTATTAGTTCATGGTCGATGCCGTATTTGTTTACAACCCACTGAAAATTGTTAAGTATGGGGTTGAGGCTGATGCCTTCTTCTATGGCAGTGTATGTGTCGCTTTTAAATTTGCTCAGCAGTTTTGCCTTGTCGTATCCGTGAAATGAGTCGACGATTTCATCCGCAAGCCTTACAAAACCGTAAATAGCATAAATGGGATCGTGGAACCGCCTGCTGAAGAACTTAATCCCGAGCGAAAAAGATGTTGAGTAGGTCACGGTAGTGAGTTTACTCGACTTCTTCGATATCATATCAAATATCTCTTTCATTGTCCGAAGGCTTAGAATTGGTTGATAATTTCACCGGCAGCTATTTGTCCTGAGATAATTGCCGGAGGCACACCAGGTCCGGGAACGGTAAGTTGTCCGGCATAAAAGAGGTTGCTGAGTTTTGGATTCCTGATTTTCGGCTTCAGGAATGCGGTTTGCAGCAGGGTATTGGCCAGGCCATAGGCATTTCCTTTAAATGCATGGTAATCGCGTTCAAAATCGTTGTGGGCGTAAGAGCGGCTATAGACTATGTGATCGCGCAGCGACTGGCCGGTATATCGTTCCATGCGCATCAGAACATGATCAAGGTAGTTTTTACGGATTTCCGGAGTGTCGGTCAGTCCCGGAGCCACAGGTATCAGGACCATCACATTTTCATGACCTTCGGGGGCTACGCTTGGGTCTGTTCTGGATGTACAGCTGATGTAAACCGAAGGATTAACCGGCCATTCCGGTTTTTTATAAATGGAATCGGCGTGTCCTTCAAAATCTTCATCAAACAGCAGAGTGTGATGGTCGAGACGCGGGATACGGGTGTTGAACCCAAGGTAGAAAATCAGAGATGAGGGGGAAAGTACGCGCGATTCCCAGTATTTTGGGGAATATTTTCGTGCTGTTTCCGGAAGCAGGTGCTGTTCAACGTGGTTGTAGTCGGCAGCGGCAATTACAAAATCGGCTTCATACTGCCGTCCTCCGGCTTCCACTGAGGTAACTCTGCCCTGACTGGTTCGGATGGCGGTAACTTCAGTGTTAAATTTAAAATCAACGCCATTTTCTCTGGCCAGGGCTTCCATTGCTTCCACAACGCGGTACATTCCACCACGGGGATACCAGGTTCCCTGAACCATATCGCTGTAATTCATAAGACTGTACAGAGCTGGTGTGGTTTTAGCCGTCCCGCCAAGGAAGAGAACCGGGAATTCGAGCATACGGTTGATTTTGGCCGTTTTAAAGTAGCGCCTGGTATAATCGCCAAACGAGCTGAACATATTCAGCCTGAGGCCGGCAGCAAGAATTTTCCAGTGCATGTATTCCTGTATGGAGTGACTGGGTTTGCTTACAAATTCGCCGATGCCGATACGGTATTTGTATTCGGATTCCTTCAGGAATTTTTTCAGGGCTTTCGAACTGCCGGGTTCTATAGACTCATAAAGCTCATAGATTTCGCTGAGTGATGCCGGTAAAGTCACTTCGTCGCCAGATCCAAAATATATTTTATAGGATGGGTCGATCCGGTCGAGCTGATAATAGTCCGACACGCTGCGCCCGAAACCCGCAAAATAGTCTTCGAAAATGTCGGGCATCCAGTACCAGCTCGGACCCATGTCGAATGTAAAACCATCGGCACTGAATTTCCGTGCCCTCCCTCCCGCAATGGAGTTTTTCTCCAGAACAGTAACGTTGAACCCATTGGAAGCCAGAGTGGCAGCTGCCGATAAACCCGCAAATCCCGCCCCGATGACAATCGCATTCCTGTTTTTCATAACCGATTTTTGTTAAATATATGGAAAAATTCCAGGCACACCGCACAATTTCTTTCGGGTGATAAACAGATATTGATATAACTTTGTTTAAGAAAAAATAAAATTAATTAGACAAAAGATTAAACGTTTGCCCCGTGGAAAAAATGCAATATTTCCGCTTCGCATAACGTTAGCACTGAATTCGGGCAACACCGAAAAAAAACGTAAATTAGCCCCTGTTTTTAACCTTGTCGTCAACGATTAAAAAGCGCAAAAAAATGAAAAAAGTTATTATTTCCATGCTTGCAGTATTTGTTTTGTTCGGGTGTTCGAACAACTCTCCAAAAGTTGCAGAACAGGCTGCAACCGACATGCAGGAGTCTCCGGCCGTTATATTCAACGACATGGAGAATGCCCTTGGCGGGATTCCTTCCTGGATTAATGAAAAAACGATCAGCCGCATGCCTGAAGGTGCTTCCGCTCACAGCGGAATTTTCGTTACCCGGGTGGATGGGGAGGATTTGTATTCTTACACATTCAGAGAAAACTTTTCGAACATCAACGAAAAATTACCCGTTGCCGTGATCGTGGAAGGCTATGTATTCAGTGCCGAAAATAATCCATCGCTTAGTGTAATTGTGGATATCAATGAAAACAACAAAACGGTTCTCTGGAAATCCTATGCGCTGAACGATGTGATTACCAATCTGAACCAGTGGATTCCTTTTGCTGCAAGATTTAGTGTTGATACGCCCGTAAGTCCTGATTATCAGCTAAAAGTGTTCGGCTATGGAGGAGGCAAGGTGGCTTATTTCGATGACCTTAAAATTTCGTTTGAATATTAACAGTTGCCGTCAAACAATTGTAAAGAACCGTTATTACCGACCCTGATCCGGTTTTTGCAGAAAGCAATGCCGGATCAGTTTTTTTTATCCGATAGAATTTTCAACAGCAATTTACAGAGATTTTGCAAAACCTTCCGCTGCCGTGTTATTTTGCACTTCAGGTAATTTGATGATTTGAATACCTGACGCACCAATACTCACTTTCATTTGTTAATAAACTCTAAAGGCCTGAACTTAAAATCCTTCGCTTTTGTTGATTTATATTACTTTTGCACACTGTTAATTCAATCTTGAAATCTGATGCCGGTTCATGTGATCCGGTATATACTATTTTGAACATTCTGTTATGCCGAAATTGCTGAAAAGGGTACTTTCAATTTTACTGATCCTTGCATTACTTGTTATTATTGCCGGCCGAAAAGCCGGATGGTTCGACAGGACTCCGAAAGATAATGCAGCTGCCGCTGAACAGGGGCAGGAGTTACTTCCCGTCAACGGGGTGGTACTGATGACCGGTGGCCTGTCGGATATAATTGTTTCCACCGGCACCATACTTGCCGATGAGCAGGTTGACCTTAGCCCGGAAGTTTCGGGACGTATTACTGCCATTAAATTTGAGGAGGGTGTATATGTGCGGAAGGGCGATCTGTTGGCAACGATCAACGACTCGGAGCTTCAGGCTCAGCTTCAGAAAAATGCCTATTCTCTGAAACTTGGCGTAGAGCGTGAGACCAGGCAACGGATGCTGCTGGCGCGGGAAGCCATAAGCCAGGAAGTGTACGACAGGGTGCTGGCGGAATTGAATACCGTACAGGCCGAAGCCGAACTGATAAAAGCCCAGATTAAGAAAACAAAGATCATTGCCCCCTTTGATGGTGTTATCGGACTCAGGCAGGTTAGTGAAGGTGCGTACGTGACGCCGGGTCAACGTATTGCAACCCTTACCAAAACCTCGCCGGTAAAATTGGAGTTCTCTGTTCCTGAGCGATTTACCGGCTCGGTACGAAAAGGGATGAAGGTAAATTTCTTTGTTGAAAGCATCGATAAACCGCTGGAAGCTGCGGTTTATGCCACCGAGCCCAGGATAGATCCGGTTACCCGTTCTCTCAGCGTCAGAGCAATGTATCCAAACCGGAACAATGAAATTAATCCCGGAACCTATGCCAGGGTGGAGTTTAAGCTGAACCACCTGGCAGAAGCCATCACCGTTCCTGCACAGGCCATTATTCCGGAACTCGGTGGGTTCAGGGTGTTTGTCTATAGAAACGGTAAGGCCGAATCCCGGAGCATCAACGTCGGCATCCGGACGCAGGATGCGGTACAGGTAACGGATGGACTTAAAGCCGGAGATACGGTGATTACTACCGGCATACTTCAGGCGCGCAACGGAATGCCGCTTCGGATTGTAAAACTCGATACGATAAGCCAATGAGCCTTTCATCGCTAAGTATATACCGCCCGGTACTGGCTACAGTAATGTCTATCGTGATCGTGCTTTTTGGACTTATCGGGCTGGTCTCGCTGGGCGTTCGTGAATTTCCGAATGTGGATCCTCCGATCGTAAGCATAAGTACATCGTACGTTGGTGCCAGTGCCGAAGTCATTGAATCGCAGATTACCGAGCCACTCGAGGAATCGGTCAACGGGATAGCCGGCATCAGTACGCTTACATCCTCGAGCCGCGATGGCCGCAGCGTGATACGCGTGGAGTTCGATCTGGATGTGGATCTTGAAACGGCAGCCAACGACGTTCGCGATAAAGTTTCGGCTGCAATGCGCAGTCTTCCGCCCGATGCTGATCCGCCCATTGTTACAAAGGCGGATGCGGATGCAAGTCCCATCTTATTTGTCAATATCAACAGCGAACAGCGAACCCTGCTCGAGCTCAACGAAATAGCCGAGCGTACGTTTAAGGAACGGCTTCAGACAATTCCCGGAGTCAGTCAGATACAGATATGGGGCTCAAGACGCTATTCCATGCGGTTATGGATGGATCCGGGTAAGATGACTGCCTTCGGAATCACTCCCGTGGATGTTCGTAATGCCCTTCAGCGCGAAAATGTGGAGCTTCCTTCCGGCAGAATCGAAGGCAAATCGGTTGAACTTACCGTCCGTACGATGGGAAGGCTTGAAACACCGGCTGAGTTCAATGCTATGATTATCAAACAGGAATCCGGCCGGATCATCCGCTTCAGCGACATTGGCTATGCCGAATTGTGGCCTGAAAACGACCGTTCTATCCTGCGTCGCGACGGTGTTCCCATGATTGGGAATGTGATTATTCCGCAACCGGGATCAAATCACATTGAGATCGCAGATGAATTCTATAAACGGCTGGAACAAATAAAAAAGGACCTTCCCGATGACATACAGACCGGTATCGGATTCGATACCACCGAATTTATACGCGAATCCATAAACGAGGTAAAACAATCTATCATTATTGCCTTCATCCTGGTAGTAGTGGTGATCTTCCTCTTCCTCCGCGACTGGCGTACCACTATTATACCGGTTATTGTCATCCCGATTTCGCTAATCGGTTCGTTTTTTATAATGTACATCGCAGGATTTACCATAAATGTGCTTACCCTGCTGGGGATTGTGCTGGCCATCGGACTGGTGGTGGACGATGCCATTGTGGTGCTTGAAAATATTTATACCAAAATTGAAAAAGGGATTGCCCCGCTTCAGGCAGGCGTTATGGGTTCGGCGGAAATCTTTTTTGCCGTAATTGCTACTACCATCACTCTGGCGTCGGTATTTCTTCCCGTAATTTTTCTGGAAGGGATAACCGGAAGACTTTTCAGGGAATTCGGAATTGTACTTGCCGGTTCGGTTATCATCTCTTCGTTTGTTGCTCTTACGCTAACTCCCATGCTTTCAACACGAATTCTGAAGCGGAGGGAGAAACACAATGCCGTCTACAACTTTACAGAGCCGTTTTTTGTCAGCCTTAACAATATGTACGGCAATTCGCTGCAATGGTTTTTGCAGCATAAGTGGCTGGCATGGGTAATCAGCGGACTGGCGCTGGTTCTGATTGTTGTTCTGGGTTCCACGCTGCAGTCGGAGCTGGCTCCAGTTGAGGATCGTTCGGGATTGCGGCTGGTTGCCACGGCACCGGAAGGAATAACATTTGAATACATGGATGAATACATGCAGGAAGTTACCAGCATGGTTCAGGAAAAAGTTCCGGAAGCAAGAGCCGTGATTAGCAATACCGCGCCCGGATGGACCGGAGGGACCAATTCGGGCTTCGTGCGCGTCCGACTCGTGGATCCGGATTTACGCAGCCGTAGTCAGCAGGAGATAGCCGGTGCGCTTGGCCGTGAAGCCCGGAAATTTACCGGAGCCCGGTCTTATGTGGCACAGGATCAGTCGATAGGAGCCGGCAGGGGTGGAGGATTGCCCGTTCAGTATGTGATACAGGCTCCCAACCTGGAAAAGCTGAAGAAGATACTGCCCGACTTTATGTCGGAAGTTCAGAATTCAGACAAATTTGATTTTGCCGATCTTAATCTTCGTTTCAACAAGCCCGAGGTAAGGGTAAGCATAAACCGTGAAAAATCTCGGCTGGCAGGAGTGTCGGTACTCGACATTTCACAAACGATGCAGATGGCGCTCAGCGGACAGAGGTTCGGTTATTTTATTATGGACGGCAGGCAGTATCAGGTAATCGGAATGCTTGAACGTCCGTTCCGCAGTCAGCCCCTCGATCTGCGAACCCTGTCGGTGCGCAACGCGGATGGCCAGATGCTGCAGCTCGATAACTTTGTCAGCCTGACGGAAGATATGAACCCTCCCCAACTGTTCAGATACAACCGTTTTGTCTCGGCTACCGTTTCCGCCAATCCGTCGGAAGGAAATACCATTGGAGACGGCATTGCCGAAATGGACCGGATAGCGGATAAGGTGCTCGACGACACCTATTCAACCTCCCTTGCAGGAGCATCGAAAGACTTTGCCGAGAGCAGTTCGAGTCTTGCTTTCGCATTTATACTCGCCCTGGTGCTTATTTACCTTGTGCTTTCTGCTCAGTTTGAAAGTTTCCGCGACCCCTTCATTATTATGTTTACGGTGCCTTTGGCTTTGGCAGGTGCGGTAATCACACTCTGGTATTTTGGGAAAACGCTGAATATCTTCAGCCAGATCGGTATTATTATGCTAATAGGTCTGGTAACCAAGAATGGAATCCTGATCGTGGAATTTGCCAACCAGCGCAAGGCTGCAGGAATGGAAAGACTGGAGGCGATCACCGAAGCCGCAATCAGCAGGTTCAGACCCATCCTGATGACCAGTCTGTCAACCATTCTCGGAGCTATGCCCATCGCTCTGGCACTGGGAGCCGGTTCCGAAAGCAGGGTAAGTATGGGAACAGCCATCATCGGCGGACTCACGCTATCCACGCTGCTTACTCTGTATGTAGTACCGGCGATGTATGAATACATCTCGGGAAAGCGGAGAACGGTTTCAAACCTTGAGGCGATGAGCGATGGTAATGAAGACAAAGGACAGAAAATGGAATACAATGATGAGCTTTTATAAAATTCTTTCGCTGCTTGCTCTTTGCACAATGATGTTACCGGTGGAATCCCAAACGGTGACGCAGTTTCTTTCAGCCGGCGATGCCGTAAATGTTGCTCTGGAAAATAACTATTCCATCCGCTTGTCGAAGCTGGATGAAGAGGTTCTTCGCAACAACGTTTCCCCGGGAAATGCCGGCTTTCTGCCCGGTATGGATTTGTCTGCAGGACAGAGCAACAGCATCACCAATGCCCGGCAGGAATACCTGACGGGGCAGGTGAACGAACGCGACAACGCACGCTCGAATTCTCTTTCAGCGAGCGCATCGGTCAACTGGACGCTGTTCGACGGTATGCGCATGTTCAACAATTATACGCTTCTTCGTAAACAACTGGAAGCGGGGGAGGTGCGCACGCGCATGGAGGTGGAGAATACCATAGGCGATGTGCTGGTTTCCTACTACAACATCGTTCAGCTTGAGCAGCGCAAGGCTGTTTTTGAAAAGGCTGTTTCGCTGGGCGAGGAGCGGGTGAATATTGCTGAAGATATGCTGATGCTTGGTTCGGGTTCGCGCCTCGACCTGTTGCAGGCCGAAGTGGATCTTAATACCGACCGTTCACAGCTCCTCAATCTCCAGGAAATGGTGGCCGAAGCAAGTATTGCACTTAACCTTTTAATGGCCAGGGATGCTGCGATAGAATTTGCGGTTGAGGATACCTTCAGCATCCTGCCGGTGATGAATTACGAGTTTCTGAAACAACGTATGGAATCGTCGAATCCCGCTCTGCTTCTCAGCGACCTGGATATGGAAATGGCCGTAAAAACCCTCGGCATCATCAAGGGTCGCAGAGCTCCGGTGCTTGGACTAAACATGGGATACAGCTTCAACGACCAGAGCAGCGAGTCGGGATTTATGAAGAGCAGCCGTACTTCAGGTATTTCTTATGGAGTAACGGCCAGCGTTAATCTTTTCGATGGATTTAACCTCAACCGTGAGGAGCAGAATGCAAAAATTGGCGTTACTTCGGCCGGACTTCGCAGGCAGGCTTATCTTGAACAGCTGAGGGCCGGACTGTTGTCGTCGTACACCGCCTACAGCAGTAAGTTGCAGATGGTTGGTTTTGAACGGCAGAATCTGGAAACTGCGATCATTAACTTCGAAATTGCGGGTGAGCGGTTCAGACTCGGAGAGTTGTCGGGTATTGAATACCGTGAGGCACAGAAGAACCTCCTGGCAGCCCATGAAAGGCTGATCAGCAGTTTGTACGATGTTCGACTGCTTGAGATTAATCTTATGCAGCTCAGCGGGACACTCCTGCCGGATAACCCTTAGTGCTGAAAAACCGGCCTGCGAACACGGCAAATGGCAGGACGATGGAGGCACTGAAGATTGTAATGTCCTGTTTGTAAATAAATTAACAAAATATCCCTGAACTTTCCGGGACGAAAAGCGGGAAATTGGGAAAAAAAAACCAGCTTGTGTTGCACAGATGAAATTAAAGTTCTATTTTTGCAGCCCGTTTCAAAGAAATAAATCGTAGTATCATGTATTTAACTTCAGAAATAAAGAAGGACATTTTCACCCAGCACGGTAAAACTGCAAACGATACCGGATCCGCCGAAGGGCAGATCGCGCTTTTTACCCTTCGTATCCAGCATCTTACTGAGCACCTCAAGGTTTACAAGAACGACAAGGGTACACAGCGTTCACTGGTACGGCTGGTTGGTAAGCGCAGGCGTTTGCTTGACTATCTGAAGGAAAAGGATATTGAGCGTTACCGCGATATCGTTAAGAAACTGAACCTCAGGAAGTAAAATCCTGTTTGCACCATATTTTAACAAGAGGCAATCACCGTATTGCCTCTTTTTGTATGATTCGGATTGCAAATATTTGATTTATTGCCTCATACCTGTGGATATTAACACTAATTTTGTGACCTGTCAGGCCTGAACGCCTGAACTGCACAAACATCAATTTCACAATAACTTATATGCAAGGAATAGTAAAAACTTTCGACATTGGCGATGGAAGGACCATCACCATTGAGACCGGCAAGCTGGCCAAACAAGCAGATGGATCCGTAGTTGTAAAAATGGGCGATACCATGTTGCTGGCCACAGTTGTAGCCAAAAAAGAGGCCGGCGAAAATGTCGACTTTATGCCTTTACAGGTAGAATACCGCGAAAAATATGCAGCTGCCGGGCGTTTCCCCGGTGGTTTCTTTAAGCGCGAAGCCCGTCCGTCCGATTATGAAGTATTGATTGCCCGTCTTGTTGACCGCGCACTCAGGCCTTTATTTCCCGACGATTTTCACGCAGAAACCCAGGTTATCATTACTCTGATTTCATCCGACGAGAATATTCTTCCGGATGCGCTTGCAGGTCTCGCTGCTTCCGCAGCGCTTGCCGTCTCCGATATCCCCTTCAACGGTCCCATCTCGGAAGTGAGAGTAGCCCGTATCGATGGTAAATTCATCGTAAACCCCCCAACCAAAGACATTCCCATGGCCGACATCGATATCATCGTTGCGGCTTCGCTCGACAACATCATGATGGTGGAGGGTGAAATGAAGGAAGTTTCGGAAAACGATATGATTGAAGCAATCAAGTTTGCACACGATCACATTAAAATACAGTGCCGTGCACAGCTGGAGCTTGCAGCCATGGTTGCAAAAGCAAATCCGAAACGCGAATACTGCCACGAAACCAACGACCCCGAACTGAAAGTTAAACTCCATGAGTTTGCTTACAGCCGCATCGTTGAAATTGCAAGCAACGCTACTGCAAAACACGAACGCTCGGATGCCTTTGCCGCAATAAAACAGGAGTTTATTGCCACACTCGACCCGGAAGAAGCCGCCGAAAAGGAATTTATGATTTCGCGCTACTACCACGATGTGGAAAAAGAAGCCGTACGCAACGTTATACTTGATAAACGACAGCGCCTCGACGGACGCAAGCTCGATCAGATCCGCCCCATCTGGTGCGAGGTGGATTATCTGCCTGCCGTGCACGGATCTGCAATCTTTACCCGCGGCGAAACCCAGTCGCTTACAACCGTTACCCTCGGAACCAAACTCGATGAGCAGGTAATCGACGGTGCAGTGATCGAAGAAAAAATCAACTTTATCCTGCATTATAACTTCCCGCCATTCTCAACCGGAGAAGTTAAGAGAATTATGGGAACCAGCCGCCGCGAAGTAGGTCACGGAAATCTGGCCATGAGAGCACTTAAGCCAATGATACCGAACGGAGAGGAAAATCCGTATACCATTCGCGTGGTGAGTGATATCCTCGAATCCAACGGATCCTCTTCCATGGCTACCGTTTGCGCAGGAACCATGGCTCTGATGGATGCCGGTGTAAAAATCCGCAAACCCGTCTCGGGAATCGCCATGGGACTGATCTCCGATACCAAAACCCAGCGTTTTGCCGTACTGAGCGACATCCTCGGCGATGAGGATCACCTGGGAGATATGGACTTTAAGGTAACCGGCACCGCTGACGGAATCACCGCCTGCCAGATGGACATAAAAGTGGACGGACTGCCCTACGAAGTGCTTGCACAGGCACTCGAACAGGCCAAGGCCGGAAGACTGCACATCCTCGGTGAAATGATGAAAGCCATCTCTACACCGCGCGAAGAATACAAACCGTTTGTTCCCCGCATTGTCAAGATGACCATTCCCAAAGAATTTATCGGAGCAGTAATAGGCCCCGGCGGCAAGGTTATCCAGGAAATGCAGCGTGAAACCGGTTCAACCATCGTTATTGAAGAAGTAGGTGAATTTGGAATCATCGACATCGTTTCCAATAATAAAGAATCCATCGATGCCGTGAGGGAGAAAATCAAACGCATCGTTGCCATCCCCGAAATCGGAACCATTTACAAGGGAGTTGTGAAGAATATTACCACCTTCGGAGCTTTCGTGGAAGTGCTTCCCGGGAAGGACGGACTGCTTCATATCTCTGAAATTGACCACAAGCGCGTAGATAAAGTTGAGAATGTGCTGAAGGTTGGCGATGAACTCGAAGTTAAGCTGATCGAAATCGATAGCAAAACCGGAAAGCTGAAACTTTCGCGTAAGGTTTTACTGCCAAAACCGGAATAGTTTTCGAAAAAACGTAACATTCCCCCCGCATTTACGTAAATAGAGTTCCAATTTAAAGGGAGAATATGAGGCAACTAAAAATTACTAAGCAGGTTACTAATCGTGAAACTGCTTCACTGGATAAGTATCTTCAGGAAATTGGTAAAGTTGAGCTGATTACAGCCGATGAGGAAGTGTCGTTGGCCCAGCGGATCAAGCAGGGAGACCGTGCCGCACTCGAAAAGCTTACAAAAGCTAACCTCCGATTTGTTGTATCGGTGTCGAAACAATATCAGAACCAGGGTCTTAGCCTGCCCGACCTGATTAATGAAGGAAATCTCGGATTGATAAAAGCCGCCCAGCGCTTCGATGAAACCAGAGGATTCAAGTTTATATCGTACGCCGTATGGTGGATCCGTCAGTCAATCCTTCAGGCTCTTGCCGAACAGTCGCGAATCGTGCGGCTTCCGCTCAATAAGATCGGTTCCATCAACAAAATCAATAAGGCTTATGCCCGGTTGGAACAGGAATTTGAACGCGAACCCAATTACGATGAAATCGCAGGACTTCTCGAAATCAGCGAAAATGAGGTAAAAGAATCCATGCGCAACTCCGGCCGTCATGTGTCGATGGATGCTCCCCTGGTGCAGGACGAAGACAATAATATGTACGACGTTCTGCGCAGCGAAGACGGCCCCACACCCGAAACAGAACTACTCTACGAATCGCTTCGTAAGGAAATTGAACGTGCCGTTTCAACGCTGACTACTCGTGAAGCCGACGTCATCCGGCTCTACTTCGGCCTCGGAGGCGAACACCCGCTTACCCTCGAAGAAATCGGTGAACGCTTCGACCTTACCCGCGAGCGCGTAAGGCAGATCAAGGAAAAAGCCATCCGGAGGCTGAAACACACCTCCAGGAGCAAAATCCTGAAAACTTATCTTGGATAAAAAAAAAGCGGGCATTTTTGCCCGCATTTTTTTTGCCTTCCAGCTTTTCCTTCCTCTCCTCCCATAAGCGTGTAATTACCGCCTGTCAGATGTCCGCAAATACCCTCTTCTGAAAATTTTCCCGCAATGCCCTGTACAGGAACGATCCTGCCGGTCAAATGAACAGCATAAGGCTGACCCGATTTATCCTATTATTATGTACATTTGCGTATTGATGTTGTAAAATACTATCCGGAATGCCGCATCTGATAGCCCCCTCGTTACTTTCAGCCGATTTCACCCGCCTGGGTGATGATATAGAAATGGTCAACCGCAGCGAAGCCGACTGGTTTCATGTGGATGTGATGGATGGGGTGTTCGTGCCCAACATCTCATTCGGAATGCCGGTGATTAAAGCCATTGGAAAAGTCGCAAAAAAGCCGCTGGATGTGCACCTGATGATTGTTCAGCCCGAGCGTTATTTTGAAACGTTCCGTGATTTAGGGACTTACTGCCTGAGCATACATTACGAAGCAGTCACGCATCTACACAGGGCTGTGCATCAGATCAGGAAGCTGGGCATGAAAGCGGGGGTGGTGCTGAATCCGCATACACCGGTGCATGTCCTTGAAGATATTATTACCGATGTTGACCTTGTATTGCTGATGTCGGTAAATCCGGGATTCGGCGGGCAGAAATTCATTGAAGGAACTTACGGAAAAATTGAAAAACTGAAAAAGCTGGTTGTTTCTGCCGGATCCTCGGCACTTATTGAGGTTGACGGTGGTGTTGACCTGAACAATGCCGGTAAACTGCTTGCCGCCGGGGCCGATGTTCTGGTGGCCGGTAATACGGTCTTTGGATCATCCGTTCCGGCACACACCATTTCGCAATTAAAGATGGTCGGGCAGTAAATCCTTGCCGGTGCTGAATTTGATGGTCTGATGAATTGCATTTTAAAATTAGTAACCGCATTCCAAATATATCCAGAATATGAGCAAAGAATTGAACGACCTGCAACCTGCACGGTTATGGCACTATTTCGGAGAAATCTGCACGATTCCCCGTCCATCAAAAAAAGAAGAGAAAATTGCAGCTTACCTTGTTGCATTTGGTGAAAAACAAGGGCTCGAAACCATTGTGGATGAAACCGGAAACATCCTGATCCGCAAACCGGCAACGAAGGGCATGGAAAACCGTAAGACGGTGGTTCTGCAAAGCCATATCGATATGGTATGTGAAAAGAACTCGGATACGCTCCATGATTTTGATACCGATCCCATTCTGCCATATATCGACGGCGAATGGGTTAAAGCCAAAGGCACCACCCTTGGGGCCGACGACGGAATCGGCATTGCCGCGCAGCTCGCCCTGCTCGAAGCTTCCGATATCCCGCATGGACCTATAGAATGCCTGTTTACCGTGGATGAGGAGACCGGATTAACGGGTGCATTCGGACTTAAGCCCGATCTTCTGAAGGGCAGTATCCTGTTAAATCTGGATTCTGAAGATGAAGGAGAAATCTTCATCGGATGTGCAGGAGGGAAAGATACCCTCATCACCATGAATTATTCCAAAGTCCCCGTCGGCGCCAACCAGGATGGGTACGTTGTTATGGTCAGCGGACTGAAAGGCGGTCATTCCGGCGACGATATCAATAAAGGACTCGGGAATGCCAATAAAATTCTGAACCGGCTGTTATGGGAAGCTACACACCGCTTCGAAATGCGCCTGTCGCTTTTCGACGGAGGAAATCTACGCAACGCCATCGCCCGGGAAGCCAAAGCCATGGTCACCGTACCAAAACGCTTCACCTCCGAATTTGAAGCGTTCGCCACGAGTTACAATCTGATAGCACGCAACGAATTTAAAGTTACCGAACCCGGTTTGAATGTACAGTTCAAAAAAACCGATCTGCCCGACTATCTGTTCGATGTATCCACCCAGGAACGCCTGCTGAATGCCCTGTACGCCTGTCCCCACGGTGTTATCGCGATGTCGGCCGATATTCCGGATTTTGTGGAGACTTCCACCAACCTGGCTTCGGTGAAAACGCTCGACAATAAAATTGAAATTACCACCAGTCAGCGCAGTTCGGTTGAATCGGCAAAAGATAACGTGGCAAATATGGTGGTTGCCGTGTTTAACCTCGCCGGAGGCAAGTCGGTACACAGCGACGGTTATCCGGGCTGGACACCCAATCCACACTCGGAGGTACTTGAAATCAGCCGAGAAGCATACGTGCGCCTGTTCGGGAATGAACCCAGGGTTCTGGCTATCCACGCCGGACTCGAATGCGGACTTATAGGTGAAAAATACCCGGGTATGGATATGATCTCTTACGGACCAACCATCAAGGGAGCTCATTCACCCGATGAGCGCCTGCTGATACCGACAGCACAGAAGTTCTGGGATCTGACTCTTGAAATTCTGAAGGATATCCCGGAAGAAACTATCGCTTAATAATACCAACAGCTGACGGCAGAATCCAGACCGTCGCCATAAGCCGCAACGATAAGCCTGCGCATGGATTATTGGAATCGTCCGCTGGTTCGGATGATTTACCGATGAAAAGTCTGGCATCTTTGCGGCTTTTGTTTTACAAAGCGACGCAGATAAAAGCAGTTTTCAATCAACCAGTTTCAAAAGAAAGGGTGTAGCATATGCAGTCAAGGGTCAGGCTAATTCTGATTTCGGTCCTCTTCACAATGTTTTCCGGTATTATACAGGCGCAGCATCACGAAGACCGGTTATACATCTGGCCGGAGGATCCTCTGGTAAAGGAAAAGCTGGCTTGGTGGCAGGATTTGAAATTCGGCCTGCTCATGCACTGGGGCCCTTACAGCCAGTGGGGCGTTGTGGAAAGCTGGAGCATTTGCCCGGAGGATGAGGATTGGTGTGCCCGTCGCGGGCCATACTCGCACGATTACTTTGAGTACCGGAAAGCATACGAACAACTGCCTGCAACGTTCAATCCCGTTCGGTTTGATCCGGATAAGTGGGCGGATGCCGCTGCCCGCGCGGGGATGAAATACATGGTGTTTACAACCAAGCACCACGACGGGTTCTGCATGTTTGACACCAGACTGACCGATTACCGGATAACGGCGGAGGGAGTTCCATTTTCCGATAACCCTAAGGCAAATATTACGCTGGAGGTTTTTAACGCCTTCCGGGAAAGGGGCTTTGGCATAGGAGCCTATTTTTCGAAGCCCGACTGGCACTGTCCCGACTACTGGGATCCCTATTTCCCGCCCACCGACCGGAATGTGAACTACGACAGATCGCGATATCCGGAAAAATGGGAGCGCTACATGGAGTTTACTAAGGGGCAGATCCGTGAGCTGCTGACCGGTTACGGAAAGGTAGATATACTATGGCTTGATGGCGGATGGGTTAAGAAATGCAGCGATACAGTATTTTCCGGTGGCAGGCGGATTGTAAACCAGGACATCGATATGCCCGGTATTGCTGCGATGGCACGGAGTTTACAGCCTGGAATACTGGTGGTTGACCGTGCCGTGGAAGGTCCGGAGCAGAACTATCTGACTCCGGAGCAGCAGGTACCAGGTGAGCCGCTGGAGTTTCCATGGGAAACCTGCATGACTATGGGTAATTCGTGGAGTTATGTGCCGGGCGATACCTACAAAACACCGGCTCAATTAATCCATTTGCTGTGCCGGATCGTCTCCCGAGGCGGTAATTTCCTGCTTAATATAGGTCCCGGTCCTGACGGCGAGTGGGCTCCGGAAGCATATCACCGGCTGGAAGAAATAGGGAAGTGGATGGATCGGAACGGGAAAGCCATTTATAACACGAGACCCGTTGCTCCTTACGAATGGGGCAACTGCTTATATACAAAAGGTGAAAACGAACTGTATGTGATCTGTCTGAATCCGGAAGGGGAAGAACTGAAAACTCTGGAGGTGATGCTTCCGGATGGTTACCGGCCGGTTGCCCGGATTACAGGGAGTGGAAAGAAGGTTGGAATGAAAAAGAAAGGCGAAGGGAAGTACGAAATCCTTTACAGGCTTGCGGCTGATGTGCCGGCCGTTGCTTTTTCATTTGAAAGGCAGAACTAACGAGTGGACGGGGCAGCCGGCTGCAATTATCTCCCGATTATAACACCCATCCGGATAACGGGGTTTGAGTAAGGCGACATGGCATCTTCGGTGAGGTTCCAGAGTCCCATCACATAGAAGTAGGAACCGCCCGAAATGCGCTGCCGGTAACCGCCTCCCACGAAAAAGCTGTCGATGTTTGCAACCTGTCCTTCCGACCACATTCCGCTGCCTGCATTATAATAGGTGGTATAGGCGTAGCGCAGGCGTTCGTATTCTATATGTGCAAAAACATTTTCCAGGAAATGGTAACGGCCGAAGACCGATGCGCCGGTGATATTGCTTTTAAGGTCGTAGCGTTGCCCGGTATAGTAATCGATGTAATAATCCTTATACCGGTAATATTTATAGGTGAAACCCAGTCCGCCTTCCAGTTTATCGGTAAAGCGGTATCCCACTACGGGCGACAGGTCGATCAGGGTAAGGGTGCCGAATTGGAGTCCGAGTCCGCCTCCAAAGAACAGACGATCGGAAAATTTTGGTGAATTTTCGGATGAAGATTGGGCTGAAGAGAGGGAAGGAGAGAGAATAATCAGAAGTAAAAGAAGAAACAGGGCAGGGCAATTACGTTTCATAGGGTTAAATTTTTGGCATAAAATTACGAAAATGGATTAAAAGCAGCGGGAAAAGCAGAAATTTATATATAACTGAATAACAAGCCATTGATTATTTTTCTGGAAGGAGTGTTTACGGAAGTTGAAAAGGGATGTGAAAAAAGTTTAATTTTTTTTAGTTTGGAAGATGTTAATGATGAACGAGTTAGAGAGATGACCAAAAAAAAGTTTGGCTTACCTCTTGCCAGAATAAAAAAAGGCTGTACTTTTGCAATCCCAATTACGACAAACGTTGATTTAAGAAGGCATAAGGAGGAGTTGGGAAGTTTTTTGAAAAAAATTCTTAAAAGAGTTGCGGGATTCAAAATAGTTTGTAATTTTGCAGCCCCAAACGACGGAATAGATTTTGGAGTTTGGGATAAAAGAGAGTTCTTTGAACTATTGAAGCAAGAACAAATAA